>Ga0214477_101314_pt1 | contig 12619 bp, 8 predicted proteins | sample M1_20Mar14CPVII9_FD_165058 | JGI IMG/M metagenome (GOLD analysis project Ga0214477, IMG submission 165058) | Marine eukaryotic communities from Monterey Bay, California, United States - M1_20Mar14CPVII9sort6BwellC16 | ecosystem: Environmental > Aquatic > Marine > Unclassified | place: USA...
ATTAACTAAACCAGACCCCTATTGAGAGTACTGACAACATCCCTTGCCTCAAACGAGAATTGCAAAAAGGTCAGAGCCGCCGAGCGAATTGGAAGTTTCTGTCAATCTAATATTGTAAAAATTATTAATATCATGACAATGTTCAACAAATTATCAAAGAAGATTGGTGGAAGTAAAGATAACTTAGGTGGAATTGCAACAGCTAATTCCAAACAATTAAAATCAAATGCATCAATTTTAACCACTGCCGCATCATCCTTTCGTGATGATAGTCGTAATGATGCTCCATCATCCTCAAACAATAATAACAATAAGGTAGTTAAGAATACATATCAAGATCAACCCGAAACAGATTACGACTTAGGTCCAACACAACTCTACACCTTTATTGAGAATAAACATTGGGAATCAGCAATTGAACGAACACGTACTACTCCCTCCGAGGTACAAACTTGGATCTCACGTCGTGAACCGACCAATCCTAATCAAATACGATGGAGATTATTACCCTTACATGCCACGTGTGTCTTCCGTGCACCATTATCGTTAATTGAGGCACTAATCGTTGCCTATCCCGACGGTCCATCGTTAATTGATGATCAGGGTATGTTACCCATTCATTTGGCATGTCGTAACGGTGCATCACGAGGTGTAGTAATGACATTGTTAAATGCAAATCCCGCATCGATTAATGTGAAAGATAAGAAAGGACGCACACCATTGAATTTAGTTGAAAAGAGTAATAGTCAGAATAAGGATGTTGTTATTGAGGCTATGCAGGCTTTTCGTATTGGTGTTGAGAATGGTAATTTGCCACCGGTTGGGGTTGGTTTACGATCTGTTAGTCCTGCCGTGCCTCAGGGAGTAGTTGGTGGAGGAGGAGCTGCAGTTGTACCCGTTAGTGGAGGAGGGAGTGTAGCATCAGGATCATCCAAGGGACGTGCACTCGTTGGTGAACGTGAGGTTGATTATGAAAATCGTACAATCCTCTTCCGTCTAATCTTGAAGAAGGATTGGGATGGTGTGTCGACACGGTTGAATCTCTTCCCCGACGAGGCAAGTACATGGATCGTTACCAAGGGATTTAATGGAAACTTACGTTTCCTACCGTTACATAAGGCATGTGTCCTTGGTCCTCCACCACATATTATACGGTTATTGATTCAGGCGTTTCCTACCGGTGTAACACGTGCCGATCAGGATGGTTGGTTACCATTGCATTGTGCATGTTTCTACGCAGCACCAATGGCAAGTATTGAGGCATTAATCGAGGCTGATCCCAAGGCAAGTCAGAAGAAGGATGATGATGGTCGTATGCCATTGCATTATGCGTGTTTGAAGGGTGCACCGGAACAGGTCGTTACACAGCTACTTGGGGCACATGTCAAGGCTGCCTTGGCCAAGGATAATGATGGTCGTATGCCATTACATCATGCATGTTCCAAAGCCGCTCCGGATGCTGTTATTGAAAGTCTTGTTAGGTTAGGACCCAAGGCAGCTCAGAGTAAGGATAATAATGGACGTCTTCCATTGCATTTGGCATGTAAGAAGGGTATTACGAAGCATGCATTGACCATCTTATTGCAAGTGTATGCTCGTGGTGCCGCCGCCAAGGATGATCAAGAGAAGCTACCCGTCCATCATGCCTGTCAATCAGGATCGTGCTCTCCTGCTGCCGTGTTGGCATTACTTGATGCACATCCCGAGTCAATCCATGCCCGTACGGCATTCGGCTTAACCCCCCATGATGAGTCATGCCAACCCAAGAATGGAGTGAATATGGACCCTATCATTGAAGTATTGGACCGATTCAAGGCTGAGCAGGAGAGGTTAGGCACTGGACATATGGGAGGTGTGGATGTGGCAAGAGTTCGTGAGCTTGAGAATCGTGTAGTAGACTTGACGAATCGTAATGATATCATCACGGATGCATTGAATGATGTTGTTCATATTGCTGCACAGCTCAAGGCTGATTTGATGAATAGCAAGTCTTCTGATGGCGGTAATGTTGAACAATTGACAAAGTTTTGTGATAACTTGATGGGTCTTAGTTTAGGTGTTGCAACACAACAAGTACCTACTCATACTCATCAGTAGGGGTTGAGGAGGGGGCAGTTAGGGAGTTTAGCTTTTGTGTATATGATATGTTCGTGTATAATGTTGAGGTATATGTAGTTGTGTGAGGGTAGTAGTATTGATAATGTTAGACCTAGTTAAAGTATACTTTGATAATCGGAAGCTATTCTTACTTGAGAGACAACTCAAACGGGGTATAAGCTTAAGTTCTGTACAACTTTTCATCTATTACTCATTATATCTACTTGCTAGGGACTTTTTATCTTTTCCTTGCTATCAGGCTTTCACTGATTAAAACAAACGTATCATACATCAAACATTGCCAGCTTCTACATCGATTTCATACATTCTCAACTTATCTAAACAATCAAATATTTCACAATCAATCTTACCACTGCCAACCACGCTTTGCCATGTAGCTGTTCTTCTTCTTGAGGGAGTTGGTAGTACTAGGCGCCGCCGAAGAAGAGACGGGAAGCTCAAGGCTTGAAGCAAGGGGACCACTAATCTTGAACGAATAGTTTATACCTCCGCTACCACATTCAAATCCAACAGGGAATCCTTCTACATCAATGACATATTCCACACCCGTTTCAAAGGAGAACACTAATGTGAAAGTTTCTAAGTCTCTCGATTCTGGCTCAACTTCGTCAAACTCTTCACAACCGAAGATAGAAGTATTGCCACGTTTGATGGACACCTTAACAGCAGGTCCTCCGAAAACGTCCTTATCAGCTGCAACTTCCACCTCATACAAACCAGTTTCATCCACAGTAAATTTATACAAATCAAAATCAGAACAAAAACCTTCTGGGCGGTCATCGTCATCATCAATATCCCCAAAAGGGCAAGACTCGGCAGAGTAAGAAGACGACGAACCACAGAGTGTGTTACCAACAGTATAATCTTCATATACTGGGGGGTCTAAGAAGCAACCAGCATTGATATCACCTTCAGGACTAGTTACACAAAGTTCTCGTTCCTGATCGGCATCTTCAGGGCAGACAAAGAAAACTTCTTCTTCAATGGTAATTACATCAACTCCCTCAATTTCCCCGTCAATGAGTTCAATCCTATAGTCTCCCTTGATAGGAGAATCACACTCAACGCCAGGACCAGTGGCCGCCACTTCAATTGCATATTCACCTGGGGGTAGGAAATACGACCTTTTGATGTTGGTATAGAAAGATATATCTTCTATGTCTGGTTCTGGAGTGTTGTTCGGGTTGGGTTCAGGAATGATTGATGGTGAGAACTCATCAAGAGATGCTCGACTCTGACAGCCACCAGTAATCCTATTCAATGTCAAACCAATGTTTGGAACGGATGCATCCACTTCAACTGAAACAATCCTGCCATCACTAGTGACAGTGAACTTGTAGCTGTCACTATCCCCTAACCCTCTACCAGTTGAGCTAGTCTTACCACAGATTGGAGATCCAAAGTCAATGTCTGTATGTGCGGCAAGGTTTTGGAAGAAGGGCAATATCTCGATTGTACAACCGGCATTAAATGTATCAAGACATGTACATTGTGGCAAGATGTCAAACAAGTCACGGCACTGCCCTAAAGGATCGGTGGAAAACTCAGTACAGCAAGATTCGAGACACTGATCCAAACTTTTATCTCGGCATTTTTCATCCTCGGGAATATCTGTATCCATACAGACATCATCCTTCTTGGTGAAACTTCCTTGGAAGGTGGTGGGGAACGGACCAGTTGGTAGTCCATAGGTCAATAGGTTGTCGTCTCACGAAAACGGTCAACTTCTGTTCGAGCAAGGCATTCATCACAACCTCCGGATGCAGTTGCCTCAACATACAACTCATCATCAGAGTCGATATATCCCTCAATAGTCAAACTACTTTCAGTATCCACAACAGAGAAGCTACACTTGCCATTGTCATCATTCCAAAACCCAATCAAGGATGCAACACGTAGACCTTGAGCGTTTCTCGCGTCAAAGACACTAAGATCAAATCCTTGATCAAGCAAGACCTGAGTACTATAGATACCCTGAATAGTACCGTCCTCTTCAGCAGCCAAACGAATGAATTGGTTTTCATTACATACTTTAGAAAAACCAAATTCAAACTCAGCAGGGATGGCAGGAATCTCTGTACCGTTTACAAAGTCTGCACTTTGAAAGGGAACAGTAACTTCTGGCTTGTAACTGAGTTCACAAATAGGTCCAGCGGGTGTCCAATCTCCAGTGAAATCACTAAAGTCACATCCTTCATCATTACTAGTACTAGTCTTACGAGTATAGTAGAACGACCAGTATCCTTAGTACCCTTGTTAGGATCAAGCATCATAGACATAGACTGGTCTTCTTGAACACGACGGATGGCATGATGACGTTTCTGACCATTTGCATTTGCAATGGTTAATGCGGCAAGTACGGAGGCAAACTTCATATTGTTGATGTATTATTGGAGGAGATAGGATATTGGATGATAGATATCTGATGATAGGATATGATATGATAATGATATACGTCGGTGTACGATATGTATCTATTATTTGTTGTTGATCGTCGAAGGTCGATGATATATTGACAATCGATGTAGTTTGTTAGTTTATTGCAATGGAGAGAAGGTCAATAGAAAAGATAGAATAGAGGAGTTAGAGTTGTAGTTGTGGTAGTAGTAGTAGGGGAGATTGCAAATTGCAATAGATTGCAATTGCAAATCGAGATAGAGAAGAGATACTAATACTTACGATTATTGATTTGATTTTTAGATTTGATATCGATATGCTTGGATAATTTATGAGCTCAACTATTTGCAAACAAGCACTATCTATGATGTTACTAGGTGCAGGTACACAATGCGTTAAGAGGCTAGATGATGAGTGATTAAGAGGACTCAACGCACACAAGGTGTTGGGAAAGTTAGAATCTTCGGCGGCGGCAAATTATCGCTCATGTCCGTGAGCAAATAATAGGATAATTCGGATCTTTTACGGGTTTTCGTTTATCGCCAACTCGCTTAGATCATCAAATGACCGCCAAGAATCAAGAAGCTAAAGATCAGCCTCCTCACTATCATCACTATCTTGTTAGGGACAGCAACATACAATAAGGTGAGCATGTTTATCCAGTGTTAGGTTTATATGGTGGTGGTGTTTATTATTGGACGGCGATGATACCATTAGAGAGTCGAGTTTTTGATTTTGAATGCATTAAGAGTCATTTATTTTGGAGGCTGATATGATTGCTTGCTGTCGAAGAGAAGACATCAATTGAATCGGCCTTGCCCTCGTATTTGATATATACATATTATATACCCATTTCTAAACAGTGGTAGTATATTTTGCTCGATATTACATTGTTGTTGATGTATTTGCAATATATGTGTATTGCAATATATCGCGGTCATTTGCATTTTTTTTGTGCACATCTTGTGATCACTATTAAATATTATCCCATATAGCTCTCACCTTGAAACCTCTATATCTATCTACTATCAGCAACGTAAACAATGAAACGTCTACCAAAGCTTGGACGTAAGAAGTCCAAATCAGACGATGATGCCGCGGCCATGGCCCCTGCCTCTTCCTCATCTAATGGCAAGAAGGCAACAAAACGTCAAGATTCCTTCCCAACTAAACCACCCGAACGTTTATACACTGGTGGATCATCCTCCGAACCATCCACATCAAGTATGTCATCATCAACCACATCAACCTCCTCGGCATTAGACGAAGATGGATTCAACACTGAACCCAAACAGGAAATCTTCCTAGGTCATCGACGTCAAACTATATCTATTGATAAAATATCTGAACAAATGAAGGAACTACACATGAAGGCTGGTAATACCATCCCTTCATCTAAGGGTATGGGTGCTATTAATGAAGATACAGTTGGTATTGGAGATGCCTCCCTCAAGAAATCACCTCCCGAAAAACCACAATATGAAAGACCAAGTACATCTTCAGTATCCAATAATGTATTATGTAACATCCATTCATCCCCACTAGAAGAATTTGATATTACATATCAACCACCCATCTATCCCAAAAGTGATAAGGAAGAAACATTCATTTCATTAAGTTTACAACGTAACTTTGTTTTTGCCAATGCATTATCAGATGATGATAATATACGTAAAATGGAGATGAAACAAATTGTTGATGCATTTGAACATTATTCAGTAAAGTATACTGGAGAGGTGATATTAAATCATAATGAAACTGGTGATCATTTTTATATTTTAAAAGAGGGGAGTGTTCGATACTTTTCAGACTATAAACCAAGTAGTTCCAAGGGTAAAATGGGGAGTGGGAAATGTATCGGTATGGCAAATAAGCCAGGACAGAGTTTTGGCGAGTTATGTTTATTATATGATTGTCCACCACCGGCCGATTGTGTTAGTAGTGGTGATATGGGTGAAACTGAGGTAGATTGTCAAGATGGATCAGCATGTTCATTCTGGAGGATACATAAATCAACATTTCGTCAAATATTGGCTGTTAGGACTATGAGACGTGATGTACGGTTAAGGGAGGCATTACAGAAAGTTGATTGTTTAACTGAGTTGGATGTGGAATATTTAAAGAAATTAGCAGACGCCATGCATGCACGTAATGTTGAGAAGGGTGAGGTGTTATATAACGAGGGGGATGTTTGTGATGCGTTTTACTTAATTGGTACCGAGGGTAAAGTACAGTTGAGTAGTTCGAGTAGTAAGGGTGTGGTATTGGGACCTGGGGAGGCATTTGCCGAGGAGGCTGTGAGTTTTGGATTGAGTGATGAGTTGCGTAATCCAAATTCCAAAATGGGTTCGGGTAAAATGTCTGCAAGTAACAAAGGTGGTGGTAATGATCCATTCACACCACCCATCCATCAAGAAACAGCCATGGCATTAGAACGTACGGTGATTCTATCAATGAGTAAGAATCACTTTGAGCGCGTTGTTGGTTCACTTGAGGATGCTATCCTATTATCACGTGATCGTCGTTTACTCCGCTCGGTGCCATTGTTCCGAGATACCGACCTTGAAGATTTTGAATATGAATTACTAACGGCATTGATTGAGAATGTATGTTTCCGTATGGATAAGGAGATATTCGTGGAGGGTGATTGTGTCGACGAGCCGGCATTATATATCGTCCGTAGTGGTGGTGTTGAGGCTATTAGTGAGGGACACCCCAAGTTGAACCGTGTCATTCAAAGCGGAGGCTTCTTCGGTGAGGATACGTTGACTCCTGATGAAAATATGAGGTTTGGTGGTGCCAAGGGTGGTAATAAGTATAGTGATGAGACTGTTGATGTTATTACCGATGAGGTCATTTTGGGTCGATTAACATTGGCCAATATTGACAGTGTTATTCAAGATTTGCACAGGTTGGGATGTCGTAGGAAGAAGGATTACAAACGTAAGGGTAAGAAGGGTGATAAGGAGGAGGAACCAGTAGAATCATTAGATGATTTAGAGTTCCATCGGTTGTTTGGTGCCGGGACGTTTGGGCGTGTATGGATTGTATCTCCCTTTATGAAGAAGGTACCATATGCACTTAAGATTCAATGCAAGCGTGAATTGTTAGATCAACGTCAGGCTGGTGGAGCTCAACGTGAACGTGCGGTCATGTCCAAGATTGATCATCCATTTGTTTGTAAACTTGTCAATACCTTCCAGGATGAGGCATGTATTTACATGTTATTGCAATTCGTACAGGGCGGAGAGCTCTTGAACTTAATTCAGGGTGGAGATGTGTATGGTGGATTGCCCGAAAGTGCTGCCAAGTTCTTTGCCGCGGGTATACTGGAAGGATTGACACATATGCATCAAAGGCAGATTGTGTACAGAGATTTAAAGCCCGAGAATGTATTGTTGGATAAGGATGGATATGCCGTGATTGTAGACTTTGGCTTTTCCAAGATTGTTACTGACAAGACATACACATTCTGCGGCACACCTCTATATCTAGCTCCTGAGATTATTTTAAGTAGAGGTCACGATCGTGGAGTTGACTACTGGGCTCTGGGATGTTTGGTATATGAAATGCTCTTTGGTACAACACCCTTTTATGCCCGTGGTATTGACCAAAAGGGATTGTTCAAACGTATCGTCCGTGGTAAGTGGAACATTCCTAAAGAACACAACCGCGTTAATAGGTCAGCTATTGAGTTTATTTGGGGAATGTTACAACGACGTCCAGCAGAACGATTGGGTTGCTTGGCAGGGGGATATCGTGATATTAAGAATCATGACTGGTTGAGGGAGGTGAACTTTGGTAAACTTATTCAGAAGAAGATTCAAGCTCCGTGGGTACCAGATATTACAGATCCATTGGATACATCGAACTTTGAGAGTTTAGATGATGCAGAGGATGAAGACTTTTTGAAGGGTAAGGCACCATTATCAGCAAAGGAACAGCTTGTCTTTCAAGACTTTTAGGAGTTTTGTTGTTGGTTATATTTGGGTAAATCTGATGTGGCTACTTATCATATTCAGTAGCAAAGAAGTAAGTTACTAGTTTGTCGTTAGAAATATTCGTATATTGTGCAAAACAGTCAGTCAATATTGATTAGGTTTTGTTAACACCTCCATTAGATGAGTGTTTACATCACCTCTAACATACCCAAAGACTTTTTAACTTGATGAATCATTAGACCACTCTCTTCTTTATATTTAAACTTATGATGGTATAGTCCCTCGTTTGACTGAAACCCTAGTCCCATGGTTCATCATTACTACCCAACAGTATGGACCTGCTAGTCCCCTCTTCATCACACCTAACTTCCGTCCATTCTTGTAAACAGATAATGTACCCTCATCTAAATCAAGCAGCATACCAATATCATCACCTGAAGCGCTGCTTTCACTTCCGCCCCACCTAACAGTCCTTTCATTTTCTCGATCATTGTCTTTCCATTCAGATGGGAGACAGTTCCCAGAAGATGAATTGTAAAGACAACACTGGACACTGCTAATGTTGTAACGTTCCACATGTGTTCGAGAGAAATTTTCAAAGAACGCCTTGCAACGGGGAGATGCCATTGCATTTTGATTTGCCTGTCCTGGTCTATAATAACTCCAGCAAAAGCCCCACCACTGTCACCGGTATATTTAAATGATGCATAATGCTTTCCTGCCCTCATTATGTTGTTGCTAAATGCAGTTGCCAAATCACTGCCAATTTTCATAACACATGATTTATCTTCATCATTTACATACTCAGCTTTACCGACAAGCTGATCAAAGGTAAGAGGTTCCCTCATCAGTTGAAGATAATGATAATCCGCCAATGAACTTTCTCCGTCATAATGCGGTAATGCTGTTAATTGTTCCTCTGAAGCAATGTCTTGTACTAAGATATGTGCAGACTTCTTAATGATTGATTGTTCATCAACATCAGATATACCAAACCTCTTACATGTAATAGCTAAATTCAGTACATCAACCGAAGGAAGATATGATATAATCTTTGATAATGTATCGATGTTGAATAGTACTTCTTCTCTATATGTTTCATTATTGTTACCAACCTTTTGTTTCTTATTAGGGTGAGCCATAATGAAATTGCAATCTAAGATAATGTAAGTCTTGTTTTAACTAAATGCCAATTAGTATTATACTTTGATAAAAATTTGTACAATTATGTAATAATTTTATGCTTTTAGAAATGAACTATCAGTGACCTGGTACACTACTACTTGATTATCAACATTCGGCTGCTTTGATAGAATTCACACATGAATGGATAGTGTGCTATACTGCTGCCACACTGCCACACCAAATCATACCTACTGCAATACTACAATTGATTTGTCCCAATTGTTGATTGAAGACTCCCATTTTCATTTAAGAAGGCATCTTCTCATAATAATACTCAATGCGCTCTTATGAGATCAGTTTAATCTTTTCATTGTTGGATTGGTAGCAATAGTATTTGTAGATTTATAGTATACAATTGCTGCAGTTGCTCTAATTACCGATAGTTTACCTCCAATTGATTGCACAAGATATATTGTACTCTCATAATATTACTTTTTTTGCAAAGACAAAGATCCCCTGACAAAGATGGTTCACCCTAATAAGAAACAAAAGGTCGAGGATAATAGTATAACATACAAAGAAGAAGTACTATTCAATGGTGATACATTATCCAAACTTATATCATATCTACCATCTGTTGATTTACTGAATTTAGCTGTTACATGTAAGCGGCTCGGCAGTCGGCAGTGCAACTACAAATGATGAGCAATCTCTAATTGAAGACTGCACACGTATTGCTATACATGAAATTGCAACAGAAGAAGAACTAGCTACACTACCGTATTATAATGGAGAGAATTCATTAGCAGATTATCATTATCTTGAATCAATGAGAGCACCCCTTACTTTTGATCAGCTTGTCGGAACTGTGTATGTAAACAGTAACGACAAATCATGTGTTACAAATAGCGGATATGCTCATTTTGAGACTGCATTTAGCAACAATATAATGAGGGCAGGGAAACATTATGTAACATTTGAAACATATAGGCCATCATCACAACTCTTATCAATTCTAGTTGGGGTGATGAGACCGGGAAAGGCAAAACATTCAGCAAGTGGGATTCCTCTTGCAAAAGAGTTCTACCAACATTTCTCTCGAAGATTGGGAGATGGAGAACATGATAATGAAAAGAACAACGTTGATTGTTGCTTGTACAAATGTAACGGGTACTGCTTTTCAAGTGTTTGGGAGGAACGGACCTACCCTAACTCAAATCGTTCTGAAGATAAGAATTGGGTGGAATGGAAGGAGAAGGTATGGATTCTGGTGATAATATCGGAATGCTCCTTGATTTAGATAAGGGAACGTTATCCGTTTACAAGAATGGAAGGAAACTAGGAGTTATGAAAAGGGGATTAGCAGGACCATACTGTTGGGTGGTATCAACGCATGAAGATGTGCAAGTTACAATCAAACGGGGAAGTGTGCCACGAGGTTGAAAAGTAAAATGTACATTCTTATGCAGTTGCCAATGTTTAGTAACTAGTTGTTAGAAATAATAATATTTATACTGCACAACAGTCAACAGTCTACAGATTATGTTTTATGTACGACAAAAGCTTTACCTGTAGCCTTCTGTGTAGCCTTTAATGATCCCAAGGTACCCACACCTCCTCTACTAGCCATGCTTGCCTCCTCACGCTCCCTCTCAATCTGTTTCAATCGACGTTCCTGATTCTTCTTCGAGCTGCCATGTCCATGGAATTGATAACACATATCACGATATGCCTCCTTCCTCGTTAATAATCTACCAAAGTCGTCACGATATTCCAACTTAATTTCACGATTTGCCAACTCGACATCCTTCTCGTGTGCATTATTGGTATCAACATTCACAACCTTTTGTAAATCGAGTTGTTCATAATCTTCATAGGTACGCTTATCCTTGGCACGACCACGCATTTCCTCCTTGGTGGCATGCTTCTTAATCTCACCAGTTTGATTGAGCATGGATAGGAAGTTGGACATACCTCGACCAACCCCGGCGGATTCGGCAGTGGTTCCGAAAGCTCCCGAGGTTTCGTCTTCTTCATTATCTTCTTCCTCCATTCCTTGAGCTAATTCTTCCATATCAACATCCTCAACCTTGACTTCGTCTTTTTGTGCTTTGGACATGGAAGTATCGGCGTTGGTACTTTCATCCTTGACTGATCCCTCGGATGTGGCATCCTTACTTCCAGGGACGATTGCCTTAACTCCACGACGACTACGTTCCCCTTTACCATCCTTGCCTGTACGCTTCGCTTGATCTTCCCGAGCTCGTAAGGCACGTGTAAACTCTTGCATTTCGTCAAATTCAAATGTAATACCACCCTTCTCTGCTTCTTCAGATTCAGTAGCCTTGGCTGCCACCTCTTCTTCTTGCTTTAACTTTGCCACTGCTTGGACTACTGCATCCTCTCTCTTGACTGTACCCCCGCCTCCATTGGCATTACCACCGGCGCCACTCAACTCTTTCAATCGTTTAAGTCGACGTGCCTTGGCTAATGCCGCATTCAAGAAGGCATCATCATCATCCCCGTCTCCGTCATCATCCACCATCGATGATGATTTGGATGGTATAAGCGGCTTACTACTATTAAATGCCTTATCAGTCCGTGCTTTCCCCTTCTCCATAATCTTATCAAATCGTTTACGTTTCTCAATCATATCATCTTCTTTTTCTCCATTGGCTGCTGCTGCTGATGTATCCTTGTCTTCCATGGCAACATCATCTCCATCTTGACGACGTCTCTTCTTGAGCGTATTACCCACGGCGGTTGCTTCTAAATTTGCCAATAAACTACCACTTCCACCACCACCCTCTACCCCTTCATCTTCACTACTCTCATCGCCACCAACCTTACGGCGTTTCTTCTTCTTCTTAGCAGCCTTCTTAGCCTTCTTACTATCCTTCTTTCTTAACTTTTCTAATATCTTTTGTTGTTTCTTACGTTCCTTTTCCAACTTTTCCTCGCGTGATTCACCCATTTCGATATCATTAGTATCATCATGTGTCATGAAATCACTGGCAACCTTGGATGGATCACGTGAT
>Ga0214477_101319_pt1 | contig 12572 bp, 7 predicted proteins | sample M1_20Mar14CPVII9_FD_165058 | JGI IMG/M metagenome (GOLD analysis project Ga0214477, IMG submission 165058) | Marine eukaryotic communities from Monterey Bay, California, United States - M1_20Mar14CPVII9sort6BwellC16 | ecosystem: Environmental > Aquatic > Marine > Unclassified | place: USA...
CTTTACTATGAGTATTCGCGAGGCCTAAACCCATACTAAAGTATGGGTACAGGCCTCACTAACAAAATGGCTTTTTTCTTAGTGAACCCATACTTTTTGTATGGGTGGCCAAATTCCCAGGGATATAAATAGAATAAGGACGTATTCTAGGCTCTCTAGCGCATAATGGTCTCACTACTTAAACACCACACACACACTCATTGATTCATCGTCACCTTATGCTGTTGTCTTTCCTCTTCTATTGCCTACATATACGAATATTAAGAAGAGGGGAGTTGCAATAGTACACTCTAGCTGATATTGCGTTATCAAAACATCGGCTTGTGGGGGTATCTTAATCTCAAGAAGAGTATATCTTTCATCTATCTTCATTGGCCATCAACATTTCCCCCATAAAAAAAAATACTATCATATATCATCTATTATTTGATTATGAGACGACTAATATGTATATTTGTACTGCTGGTACTTGCACCACTGTCAGTATGTTCTCTCGTATATCCCAGTTCACAGCGGCAGCAATCGATACAAAAAGTTAGACATTCGTCATTGAGCCCATCATCATATTATTATTCAGCACCAAGAAGACATCGGCAATATACAACAATATCAAATAATGATAATGATAATATCTATAGACAACACCGCTATCATCGTTCGGTTGGCTGTTTAACTACAAAGGAAGATTCTAGTGATGATTCGATTGTAAGTATGTCATCTTATGATACTCTATATTCATTCTATCTATCTCACACACTACACTATAGAAGCCAAAGTTTCAATTACCAACTCCCATTATAGCAGCTATACAAAAATTTAAATCAAGACCATCAGCTTATTTACTAATTCCAGTTATTGCCGCATTCGTTGGATGGTTTACAAATTACTTGGCAGTACAAATGATATTCTACCCAATTCAATTTCGTGGTATTCCATTACTTCGTATAGACGAACAACCATTAGGTTTATTAGGTTGGCAGGGGATTATACCATGTAAGACACGTGTCATGTCAGATACAATGGTTAATATGGTGACGACTCAACTACTCAACATTGAAGAGGTATTTCGGCGATTAGACCCTAATGAAGTTGCTAAGCTGCTAGGACCAGAGGTCCCTAAACTTGTGAATAGTATTGCAGAAGATATATCACCATACGCAAAATTGAGTACAATACCACGAGCATTATTCTTTTCATTACCAATGAAGGTAGTATCAATGATGTCTAGTATGAATCACAAGTTCCTTCATGACTTTACTGTTGCGATGCAAGATAACATTGGTGGTTTGTTGAATGTAAAGAATTGTGTAATTGATCAAATGATGCAAGATAGAGCACTACTGGGCAAATTATTTCGTAAGTGTGGTCAGGCAGAGTTGGACTTCCTGACGAATAGTGGACTTTGGTTTGGTTTCATCCTGGGGGTAATTCAAATGATAGTAGCACTCTTTTGGGATAATCCATGGCAGGGAGCAATAGGTGGCACAGTCGTTGGTTTGGCTACTAATTGGTTAGCATTGAAATGGATTTTCGAGCCTATCAATCCGACAAAAATTGGCCCATTCATATTACAAGGCAAGTTCCTTAGGCGACAGAAAGAAGTGGCAGCAGAGTTTTCAGAATTCTTCGCAAACAATGTCCTGACGAGTGAGAAACTATGGGAATCTATACTGAATGATCCGTCTACGAAACCATCGTTTGATGGACTCTTTACCAAACATTTACAGAAGTTTGCATTTGCACTGTCAGGTGGAATAGGTTTTCGACCAGGTAGTAAACTATTCAGCAAAGTAGCCGTACAGGCGGTTGATAAGCTTCCAAACCACCTTCATGTGCTACATCCATATGTGGACAAAACCTTGGGACTGCAAAATACACTAAAGACACAAATGGAGAAGATGACAAGTGTTAAGTTTGAAAGGGTATTGCATCCAATATTTGAAGAGGATGAGTTGACATTGATAATAGCAGGCGGTGTTCTAGGTTTCGCAGCAGGGCTGATACAACAGGGAATAGAGACGGGGGTTATCAACTTTCCAAACACCATGAAATGGATTAGAAGAAGGCTCGATCGAGTGAAAAGCTTCTTTATAAGAAAGAAGAATACTTCATCATCTAATGAGTAAACTCGCATACTTGATAAGATAACATATAGTTATGATTGTCTATCTGGTGATGTTGTATGGCGTCCTTATGATTTTGATTTATCTGATGTATTCGCGATAAAGTCCTCACAAACATCTGATGCATTGATGGACCAATATAAGAAAGAGTATGCACGACGTATTGCTACAACAAATATGTGTGCAGTTGCCTTTAGTGCTTTATTGGTTCATAAAAATATTACTGAGACCGATTCCACTTATGATAGAGTTGGTGTTTTGAGACAATGTGGAATCTTCTCAAAACCCATACAAACGTTATTCTGTCGTGGCTCAATTATACGGCTGAAACGTAATGTTTGTGAAATCACGGGGGCAAATAAGAGTACGACGAAGAGGTGTGCTGATACCGCTAATACATCCGGTAAGAAGAAGAAACAGAAGAAGAGTAAATAGAAGGGCCTCGGACGTAAACCTCAGTTAATGTAGACGTAGATAAGTAAATATATAAAGAGGTAGTAATGTTACTTTACTTTTACATCTTATACCTCAATCAAATTTGATCCTGAACAGTGCATCAAACTGCCTATCCAAGATGGTTGTAGCTCGGTTGATGCTCTCTTCGACCAAGAATATTCTCAACATCGTCAAGAAGATGAAATTGAAGTCAACTGTCCACGTTGTAAGATTCGTTTCCAGAATAGGCGTTTTGAGTTATATCGATTAACTGATAGTATATATATACAGTTGAAGCGATTCAAGGTTGTTGATTTTGATCGACAATTACGAACGGCGACGTTTTCCAAAATCGACAGAATGATCGATATACCCATGAGCCTCAATCTCTCTCAACGATCACTACACCGAGAAGAGAGGTCAAAGCCACAGCACAAACTTTATGCGATCATCAATCACCACGGAGAATTTGGTTCTGGACACTATACTGCACATGTCTTGCGTAGTGATGGTAATTGGTGGCGCTTTGATGATGCTGCTAAACCGGAAATATTGAATGACGACGACATTGTTACTAATGATGCATACGTGGCATTTTACTCAAGAGAAAACGACAATGCCATGGACAATCTCATTCCACTTTCTGATCTACCTCATGTTGTTGAGACATCACAAAGACAAGCAGCAACAGCAGCAGCAGTACCCGCACCACCTGTCCAATACGATGATGTGAAGACACTGTATAATTGTCCAGATTGTGATAAGACATGTCCAACCAAACATGGCATCCTAATACATTACGGGATAAAACATGGGGGAAAGCTTGATATTGCAAGATGTGTTAAGACACCTGCACTATCAGAGATTCCCAAGTCTCTCGGTCGTCCTTCTTTATCCATTGACAAACGTTTGAATGAATTGAAAGCATACAAAGCTACACACGGACATGCCAATGTCAAGTCAACGGATGATCTATCTCTTTACCAATGGATCCTCGATGTAAGAAAGAAAAAGGTTGAATTGAATACAGAACAAATAGCACAATTAGATAAACTTGGATTCAATTGGACCTATACCTATAAAGAACGTACCTATAAAAAACCAAAAAAACGTACCTTCGAGCAAAATATGAATGAATTGAAAGCATACAAAGCTACACATGGACATATGGAAGTCAAGTATATAACACCAAATGAATCTCTTTACAACTGGATTCGTAGAGTAAGACAGGGGAAGCAAAAATTGAATTCAGAACAAATAGAACAATTAAATGAACTTGGATTCAATTGGAACTATGAAAGATCTACCTTCGACAAACGTTTGAACGAATTGAAAGCATACAAAGCTACACACGGACATGCCAATGTCAAGTCAACGGATGATCTATCTCTTTACCACTGGTGTCTGAAAGTGAAAAGGAAAGAGATTGAATTGAATCCAGAACCAATAGCTCAATTAACAGGACTAAGGGTATTGAACCGGTATCTTTTTTCGGCTCAGGATACCACTAACAAAATTGCTATTTTACTAAGTAAATCATGGTGGCCACTGCCTAGTAGGCTTAAGAGGAGGAAGCGACGGCAATATGGCAGATATGAATGGTGGACCGCCACTGCATCCTTATCCTTACATTTGATTAATGCACGCTTCAGTGTATCGATCTCAAGATGAAGTGACGGCACATCATTAGCATCAGTACGAGTGGAATCGATAATCATCGATTGAGTAACATGATTGTCGACTACAGAAGTAGGCGAGTTATTGAAAAGTCTATCAATATGACTATCAAGCGACCCATCAACATTGGCAACAATATCATTACGTTCAATAGATTCATCACTATCGGCATTTAGTGACGCACATCCCAAAAGAATATCATATAAAGAAGTCTCTTTACTCATCAACTCTTTCAATTGATGAATGAGTCCACGTTTGGTACCACTCTTACCAATACCTAATAGTTCAAACAACGGAGCAAATAGAATCTTTGATTGACATTCACCGTTAACATCAAATACTTGTTTAGCCGACTCCGTAAGCAAGTTGCCAATATAATGGAAATTTGGAAATTTACCAATTAACTTGATCAAAGCAGCAACATCAGATCCGGCTCGGTGGCAGCCAGCACTAACTCCAGCGGCCTCACATACACTACTTTGAGAATATCCTTTTCCACCATTGAATATTGGCTGTGGCATAACGATGCTTGTACCAAAGTAAGCACTTGGAACTTTGAAAACAATCATTGCATTGAGAATGTTAATGTTGAATCCAAGTAGATGAAGAGGTGGCATACCACATGATGCAAAGCATCGTTGAGTACATTTGAATCACTGGAACCCCATGAGATAATAGTGAATTGAGTATTCCCCGTTGTGGTACTGATTGAATTGAGAAAGCTAACGAATCCATTGAGAACATCGGATAGTGGTTTCCCACCACGCTCGAGAGTGTCTCTTGTTAGACCAGTCAAACTTAGAACGTCTGGGTCAAGTGATTGAGCACTTGGAGGACATACAAGTTCTATAGAATGAAGTATAAGTTAGAAGATGAGACAACTTAGATATACAACATGACAAACAATATCGCCTACCTGAGAAAACACAATTATTATCATGTAACATCTCTACATGTAACTCAAGAAGTAAATCGCGTTGATATTCAGTATCCAATATTAATACATTTGTTGACTGTATGTTCATTTCACTAGTCTGTCTCTCATGTTTTATAACATCGTCAAGTGATAGACTCCTAGCATGAGTGAGCAGAGTCCTATTATGATATTGAACAGCCATTGCTCTTCTCACTTTCTCTTTATGACATTCCATCTTGTCGGATGTTTTCTTAGTATTGAAGTGAAATGCTAGACGAGCTAACAATGAGGAGTTATTATCACCAATAACTTCATGTTGCTGAGTGCTCTGATCCCATGTGGTACCGATCAATACATCATCACCTTTTGCATTATTATCCTCTCTTGTCATCAATGAAAAGTTACTCCAGTGCATCAACCTTCTGTACATCCAATACAAAGGGAAGATGTCCCAGTATGATAATGACTGAGGGATCATATGATCTAACTCAAGAACACCTATAGTTCGATTAATATAAGATATACTATGTGAGGTGATAGATAGACAATTAACAGACTCATATACTCTTACCAGCAATGAAATACGACCAATCTAATTCATAGGGCAGTGTCGATTCAAGATATAAAATGAATTGAAGAATACTCATTCCAACAAATAGAAATATATTATAGCTTGTCCATGAGTGATTAGATGAATGTCTTCGGAAATGATTATACAGCCTACTAATAATTATTCTCTCGACGTTTGGTAGAAAATCTCTTGCAACTAACATCTCTTGAAACGATTCAAGACTATAAATATACTCGCTGTAGTAACTAACCATCGATTCCATATATTCAACTGAAACTGATTTAGCAACACAAAAGGCAGCCTTAGTAGAATATGTAACACCGATAGAGAGGATGTACTCCATCGACATCTCGATTTGAGATTTAACAATACTATTCTTTGGATCAAATCTCAAACCTGATTCTATATCATGTTCATGTTCAGGTGGTGTAAATATATCATTATTATTATAAGAATAACAACCGGAACATTGGGTGATTAATATAACTATCAATAGTAGCAATACTGACATTATATTATCTCGGTTGTCGATAAAAAAATGACGAGGAGGTAAAGTGGTAAACTAATAGTTGGCTCTAACCAATAAGTAGTCGTTTACTATGTATCTTAATTACAAACAATGACGAGGCATAAATTATTGCAGTGTCAATCAATAACTGTCGGTAATAGGACAATAATTACAATAAAGTATTGCTTAGTAGAAGATAGCGCACACCCGGATTTTTTTTTTGCAATTCTCGGTATCCATTATTTCTTACATCCAACTTTTTGATAGAGAGTAAGACCCGTTTCACGATCTCAGGCTTCCAATATTAGTAAAACAAACAATGTACAGAACATGAATTTATTAATTTATATGATCATAAAAAGTATGAAACAATGATGATGAACCACTGATATCTCCAATCATGTGTATTTAAGATTCTTCTTTCGTTGAGAAAACTTCAAATAATCCTGCAGATGCGTTGAATGAAGGTGCACCTGCCACAATCGTATTCCCATATTGAGAGAGCGATACGGCCATTCCAAATGAGGCAGCATCATCTAGGGAACTGGTGACAGTGTCCTTTACTTTCCAGCCCTCTCGGCCTTCTTCGAGAATAGTCACTGTCCCTTGTTCATAATTATTCTTGCTACAACCTACATGATTGCCACTAGATGATATAGCAACATGTAACCCAGTCTCTTCATTCTCCTCCTCGCCAATCAAATATCCAGTTTTGGACCATGACTGCTCTTGAAATTCGTACACCTCACAAAGACCAGCTCGAGTTATGTTTGAAGTACTATATCCATTTGAACCAATGCCAACACGAGTACCATCGCCTGATATAGCTACAGAATACCCTAATTGAGATCCAGCAGTACTCCCGACTATTGTCTGGCCTTGTTTTACCAACGATGGAGATTCGTCAGAAGAACCTTGCTGAACAATTTGATAAATATCTACTCTGCCACTGTTGGCGAGACCCTCCATCGATGATGTAAATGCACCAATGGCAATTGTACTGCCGTCATTTGAAAGAGAGGTCGAGAAACCTGTTCTGTCTCCGTTCTCGTCACCATTTACACTTGCTAGTAAACCCCATTCAGTACCATTGTATTCATAGACAGTTACACTGCCTGTTCCTCCATTTGCTCTCGGCGCACCTACAGCCATGCGGTTTCCATCACCGGACATTGAGACAGACCACCCAAGTCGATCTTTCTCGGCATCTCCCTGAATAGAACTGCCCATTTGAGTCCATGAGTCGGATATGTTAGAGTATTGAAAGATTGTCACTTCTCCATTCTTCTGCATATCGGACGAACTACTAAAAGAGCGAGAGCCTACTACTACACGCATACCATCATTCGATATCGAAACTGATGCACCGAATTCATCACCACTTGCTCTTCCAAACATGCTATCTTGACCGAGAGGAGTATATGTGTTATTAGTGACGCCATCATTGCGTTTGTATACTCGAACAAGTCCAGTTTTGTCAGTTAACATGCTATTGGCTTCCTTGAAGCCCACTGCTGTCACATTAGAGTTCGGAGACATGGCAACAGAAGAGCCAGCATGTTCTAACTGACTGCCAAAAACTATTTGGTTGGATTCATAAGCTGACGGCACGTCGTCTATTATCAATGAAGATTGATTATTGGAAATTGTGATGTTTGGATTGACTATTGGAGCATCAATTGACGAGTTGATAGATGGGCTTGAACTTGGAAATGATGATAGCACTTCAGAGTAGTCACTTGTTTCGTTGTTGGGAGGTTTAAGAGATTCGTTTATGTTTGATGTGTTGCTTGAGGGGCTTGTACTTGGCATAATAGAGTAATATGAAGTGTTTAATGAACTGTTGTTGTAATCATTGATTGAGCTTGGAGAGAGGCTTGTACTTGGAGCCGATGATGGATGTAATGTGATATTGGCTGTACTTACATTAAGTTGGGGTACTACTACATCGCCCAATCCGTCACTGTTGATACTCCCTCGCAGTGAAGGAGACAATGAAGGTAATTGTGTTGGAGAGTTCGAGCTGGTTGGTACCAGTGAAGATGCTCGATCAGTATTAATGGCAGTGTTCTGTTGATCTTCAATGCTGCCATCATCTTTGTTGGCATCGTCCCTGCCCATAGTAGCCTTGCCTGCACCCCACCAACTAATTACTGATATACCAATGAGTATGCATATAACCAAGGTCACTGATATTGTAATCCTTCTACAGTTCCAAACACAAAATTTGTAAACTCTCTTGTTCCTTCGACGTATCTTCTTTGATGATGAGTTCACCTTCCTGGATAAGAAAGAATTCTTTGTGCTGAAATTAAGTTTGGGGGTTTTCCGTTTACTCTTCTTGGAACTGCTAGTATTGTCATCTAATCTGGCGCTATCATCGATTGGACAGTAGGAGTCGTCTTCCCTTTCAATTTGGGTTGGGGTTTCTAGTAAGTCCTTAAGCGTCATCTCGCCTTCCTCATCAAATGGTGACGCACCGTTGGTTTCGCCGTATTCAACATCGTGGAGTTGTTCTGTATCAAACTCTCTTTCGATCGCTGAGTCTTTGACTGTCATGCACATTTTGATAGAGGGGGCTTGAATTCCTGTCTCATTGTCAATATCACTATAGGATACGCTGTCATCGTCAAGTTTACCTAATGATTTTCTAAGGGGATCGTTAGTAGCAGATGATGTCAGTAGCTCATCTAACTCTTCTACCTCGTTGCCTCCATGTTCAATTACAGGAGGTAAATGCTTTTGGGGCTGCCATTCTTTCTGATGTGATTGTTGCTGGTGATGATGATTGAAGTTGTATTGATCTGAGTCTTCTTCGTGAACTATATCTAAACTTGACAAATCTTTGCTTCTGTTCATTGGTGGATGCACTACAGGCGTTGTTCCGTCATGGAGCTCCCTACTACTTATCTGACTGCTAGCATCACTCAAAACACTTTGACTGCAATCATCATCGTCATCGCCAGCATTACTTTGAGAGTACGATGATCTAACTGATTCGGGGACAGAGAATAAAGCATCTTGAGCTTCACGAAGCTCGGTCAATTCACTGCCATCGTCATCGTCACTCAATGCTGAGGTTAATGTTGCCACATCGCATGCTGATGCTGTAGACATTCTTGAGACTGTGCGTTGGGTATCATCATAGTAGTCCGCTTCCGACGTAATCTTATCGGTTACTGCTTGCTCTTTGTCTTCGTCCACTGCTTTTGTTGTTGGTGCTTTTTCAGGATTTGGCAATGGAGGCGGTGTCTCGAACACTTCATCATGAAACATTATATCACTTGTGAATGAAGATTGTATCGACGCTCCTGTCGCACGTCGATTTAATGATGATTGTTGTAGTTGCCCTTGCTTATTTGTAACAACAACGGTCCCACGAGGTGCCTTCAGCCAAGGTTTCTTCGCATCATATTCCTCTTGCATCATTAGGTTTAGTAAATCCCGATTGTTGCTTTCTTGTTTGGGTGGAGGATTTGCGGTGTTAAAACTACCTCGGGGTACAAAGTCCTCACATAAACCATCACCATCTGCATATGAATCATATTGTGATGCCTTGAATGACGCATGACTACTTGTAACTGATGCACCACCACTAGTTCTTTGTCGTCTTCGCTTCTTCTTTTTCTCCTTCTTATTAATAGTCACTGGTCCGAAGCTTTTCATGCTAGCAGACAAACGCCCTTTCACACTTGCATTCAAGGATCGTAAACTCTTGCTAAGAAGGGATGTGTTATTAGACTTGAGACTATCATCATCATCACTCTCATTATCTCCCCAACCGTAGACCTTGGCTACAACTGTTGTAGCTTGTTCATCCCTTGTCTTAGTAGGTTCAGTCACATTTTTGTCCTCATCTGCTACCTCATCATCACCATTCTCTTCATCACCATATTGATGTTGCAGTTTCCGAAAAGATTCCTGCTGTTTCGACAAAGACTTTCTCAGGCTCTGTCTTAACTCACTATCACTCCTCTCAGAGTTGCGATACTCTGCTTCAGAGTTGATTGTGTCTAGTGATCGACGTCGACATTCAGCTGCTGATCGACGAGGTATTGCAGATTTATTCGTCATGCTGGAAACACTTGAACTTATTGATATTGATCCATCTGTTGTGGAATCATCTAATGACTTGAGAGAGTTGTTACTTTGCCCATATTTACTAATTTGTATTGTATTGTTCTTGGTATTTGATGCCACAGATGATACGTCGCTGTTATCACTTTCTTCTCCAGCCACGCTCTCTTCTTTTGTGTTGGATCCATGTTGCGATAATCTATTCGAGGCATGTGAATCCAAAGATGACTCCTCACATGATACTTCACCGTCTTCATCATCTTCTTCATCGAGTTCTTCTTTTGGAAATTCGACAGATAATCTTCGCCTATATTCATCATCAGATGATTTTAACGATGCAGAATCATTAAATAACCGTTGTGATTCAGTCTGATTTGAAGTCATCATTATATTCCGTCGTGAAACTCTTTTAGATTTTGACTTTGTATCATTAATTGGCATGAGCGTTGGTTGTAACACGTCACCCTCTTCGTCTTCTTCCTCCTCCTCTTCTATTTGACTACTACTACTACTATGTTGATATTGTTGACTCTCGGCATGAACACTAGATGATGCAACAGAAGAAGATCTAGCACCCCAACCAATGAATCCGTCAGAATCGGCAGAACTTATTACTGATTGACTCTTTTGTTGTGGTTGACTTGTAGATATCGATTGGGATTGTCTCGATGTATGAAGAAGTTCCTCCGGGTGAGGTACCGAATGTTGAACTGATAGGAACGAATGATCATCATCTTCATGTGGACTTAGTTTGCGTCGTGATGTATCTTTCTGCCTTCTCCTTCTTCTTCTTTTGCTACTACTCGATGACTTTTCAGATTTCCATCCTACGAATCCATCCGAGTCGGCAGTATATTCAGTACTCGCATAATATGAACGATTACTCTGACTTCTATTCCCCTCATCGTCATCGCTTGTATTACTTCTCGCACTTTTCTCGGCACTAATATCAGTCTTTATATCATTTGGTGATCCTTTATCATTATTATTTTTTGGTCGCAATATATCCATTGTACCATCTTCCTTTAAGCTTAACAATAATGGCGCGGACACAACCTTGGCGGTCATCATGTCAATTGTCAAGTCTGGATCATCATTCAGTAATTGTGGCAACTCCTTCTGTACTCTATCAATTGTTAACACTGATGCTAAACAGGAGTCCCCATCTGTGGAGTAGTTATCACCCCATCCGCAATAGTTATCTGCCATGATATTGTATATGTATTTTTGATTTGCAATTATGACCTTATGAAATCATCATATCCTGCTGTTGCAATACTGTATATTAGGAAGATTGTATATTAGTTAGATATGACATTATAATGACATACATATACTGAGTCTTAGCACATTATATGAAATACCACCCCAAATAAACATGTCAAATTATACCTAGAATATACTATACGATTGTATTCTCATTGCAAAATAAAACAAGGTCAAGGTATCTTTATATAATGTATATACAAATATACCACATACCTATTTGAAACGCATATGTTCATGTCAAATAACTAAATAATGTTTAGAATGCCATGGGTTGCAAAGCGGCATTGTAAGGAAGAGATAGGAGAGCGTGGGGGAGGCTCTTCTATTTCATCTCTCTCAATCATCTCAAGTCTCAAAAACACTCAAATGAAACTTCATATCAATCAAAAGGAAGTTCCAAATGTCCAATAACCTTTCTCATGATTCTCTCTGTCGTCTTCCAACCACTAAACTTCACACCCCCTAATTTTTCTACAAAAAAGAGCAAAAATGTCACCTTATCTCCTCTAACTAAGTCAATAATTAGTATTCTTCAAACAGTAAACCCTCTAAAGTGGTCTACTTGATGCTAAGAATCCATTTCTGATGAAAAACTAAGCATAGATGGGGCATTTCAGCAAAAAACTCATAAATGAAAGTGACTAAAAATTGCTAAAAAACACAAACAAATGCATGGCATTTGGCCATCAATGTAGAGCCTCATGCAGGAGCTACATAAGTAGATATTAAAATTGAATATTTTATATGGAGTTACAACAAGACGGCTACACCTCAAAGATGGATTCTAGAATCCTGACTTTTCTAGGGAAACCGAGCCATTCGATTCGTACATTTGGGTGACAACCACCACCTTGTTGTGCTCTATTTTCCTGCCGGAGCTTGTCAAAGCCATCCCATGTATAGGTAAGGACTTGGGAATGTCTACTATAGCATATACATCACTCGTGGTGGAGTTAGAACAAGACGGCTACACCTCAAGGACGAGAGCGGGGTTCG
>Ga0214477_101320_pt1 | contig 12556 bp, 7 predicted proteins | sample M1_20Mar14CPVII9_FD_165058 | JGI IMG/M metagenome (GOLD analysis project Ga0214477, IMG submission 165058) | Marine eukaryotic communities from Monterey Bay, California, United States - M1_20Mar14CPVII9sort6BwellC16 | ecosystem: Environmental > Aquatic > Marine > Unclassified | place: USA...
TACTATAGATCTCTTTGAATATCATAACTGATAATATCGCTATGACGTGTCTACAGTAGTTTGTTGTCAACTATTGTAGCAATGGAGTATAGCGTAGTAGAAGATAGGAGATGGATAGCGTCATGATACAGTCTTCGAGAGAAAAAAGTGAGCGATGAGCGGCGAAGCCGCTTCCACTCACAAAGGTTACTACCTAACAAGTTACTTAGGTAGTTACCTTGCTTATTATTAGGTACACATAGTGTACCTAAACCATATCCATGAGTAGATCTTCTAGAAATATTTTCATTTCATACCATGTGATTACAACAACTCTTTTCCTCACCCCCTTGTCCTTATCAGTTGTGGTTATAAATAAACTGAGGGGAACGAGCTAGCACTACACTACAAGGCTAAAGGCCTACAAGTGTACCAGTGCGCGTGCCTTTTCGCGTATCTTTTCTTAGTAGCCTGTTCACTCACAACTCATGTTAGCATCCGTTGAATTCAACTTCCTCCCCTCTTGTACCACTTCACCCTACCTACTAACCTGCTGTATGTTATGTAATACTATATTATAGGCAGTTAATATACATAGTAATATAATATCATGACAACTATACAAGAGGAAGATGATCTATTCGGAGCATCACTCTCCCTTGACTTTTATCAATCAGCATCGACTACACCAAGCCGGCCATGGAAGTCGTCACCTTCGACATCACAACTAGAAAGCCATAGCAATGATCAGCCTATATCATCTTCAACTAATACAGAGAAGTATGATAATAAATATCGAGAGCCATACGAACTACTTGATGATGTACCACCCGCCTCTTCCGTATCAAGTAATAATTTCCATACTCATAACCAACGCTCATCAATGACAACAACTAGTAGTAATCGATATCCAGTAGAAGAATTATATCCAACGGTAGACACTTATGGCAATGGTCATACTGCAGCTACTATTACTTCTGATGATAAGTACTCGTCATACGCCACTCGTTCTTCATCACACTCTCGATATGCGTTGGATAATAAAAGCGGTGCTAATAATAAGAGTCGGTATCCAATTGATGATGATAGTAGTGATGCAGAATCACCTGACAATCAAGAAGAGATATCAATTGTCGAGAGTAGGAGTGATAGTGAAATTAGTGATTATCAACCCATGAATAATAATAATGATAGTGACGAGGAAGATGGCAGAGAAGAGAGCGATAAGAAGAAGAGTAGATATGTATATGATGATGATATGAGTCAAGATTGCAAAATGAACAATACTGCACAAGAAGAAGCAGACGGAAGGAGCAAGGCATCATCAAGTAAACAATCAGAACAGGAAAGTGTATCATCCTTTGATCGATTGTACAATGATGAATTGATTGAAATGGAAGAAGACAATGTCTATTCCTCTCCTACTGGAATGTCTTCGCCCAAAAGTCAAGATGCAATAACACCACAACGATCTAATCTACATCGAGATGTAACACAGCGTAGTATTTTGGATAGTCCATATTCTGAAGCTTCTACTCCTACACCATTACCAGGAGGGGAAGAGTCTTCGGTATCAACACCAGGCAGCAGTGCAATGACTCAATCTCCTACATCAAGTGTATCTCATTCATCTCCAAGTGAAAGTCTGGCACTACCTCCAACTCCACCAGAAAGGTCGAGAGTAGTACATCGAGCATCAAGTAGTGTAGCAAGTTCTAACAATGATATATTCCAAATTCATGGTACAGACAGTTGTTTAAGTAGTAAAAGTTCTGGTACCGGCCTTCGAATTCATGATGGGAATAGCAGTGTTGGAGATGATAATAGTAGTGTAGGCATGTCATCGAGTATTGTATCGAATGATAGTGCTATACAACATTTAGTCTCGTTTCAACAACAAGAAGAACAAAGAAGAGCAGAAGATAGTGAAGTAGATGACTACAAAGAGAAAGGGGCCTCCTCAGAGAAGAAGTATGAACCTGCTAGCTCCGACGACTATTCCTACACTCCTCAAGTTGTTAAACCAAGAAGCACAAGCTACTATGGCATCAAGACTACAACAACGTATTACAAATCGCAATATGAACAACAAGGTCAAGATCCACCTACCGATGATCTTGGATGCTATCCACAGAATGAGCATGCCCAAGAACCAGAAGGTTATAGACAATATGGATTGTTCCCCGACATTGATTTATCTCCGCCTCGTACCACTGAGGAAGCCCAGCTAAGTGAAGAAGACGGTACAGAGAGAAGGGGACGTGTGACTGTGAAGGAAGAAACCAATCAATATTATGAACCAAAGTATTATGATGATAATCAGCAAGAAGAGGAGAAAACGAGTGAAAGTCGTTATTATGAAATAGATGATGACGATTTAATGGTGGATGACTATTATGAATCCAGCTATGGACGAGGAGGTAGTGGTACGGATGCAATTGGATACAAGTCCAACGATGGTCAACTTGAGTTGATAGAGACTTATCATACTACTTCAACAGCTACTAATGACGAAGATGATAAGATGGGAGTGATGACTGATTCAGGTGATGGCAAGGACTCGTCAAGTAATGAAGAAGAAAGTAGTTACAAGGACAATGCTGATGATGGTATATCTGTAATTTCAGATGATGATATTCGTAATATTGCAAGTCAACAACAAGATAACACGAAGAAACATAAGTTGTCACAGAGTCCCAAGTCACCATCATATTATCAAATCAAGCAGAAGGATTCCATGGAAAGTGATATCGATATTGATGCGAGTAAGAATAAGAAGGATACCAAGGAGGAAAACCAGCAACAACGACATCACGAGGAGGCAGGTGATACCTATGTGGATATCAAAAGGAATGATTCCATGGAACAGAATATGAATATTGAGTCTGATGATGATAATGACTATTACTTTAATCAGGTAGAACACGCTGTTGCCAATGAAGAGAGAGAAGACGAGAGACAAAATGAAGTGGATCATGATAGTCAACACAAGAATGAACCTCAATTGGATACCACTGCTGTTGTGTCACATCCCAATGTCGAGCGTAGAGCATTTAGTTTTGACTATCCTGATGATGAAGGTGGAAGATACGAGGATAATATGGCTGCACATAGGCTTGACGATGACAATCAGAGACGCAGATCTATTGTATCGGAGGAAGCATCATACTCATCATCTGATGATGAAAGTGAAGCTAGTGACGATCCTACTCTTTTCCCATCCAAGGCTATCTCTCAAATGAACTTAGTGCATCATCATGATGACGATAATGATATTGAGCATGAATCAGAGGATCTTGTTGAACAGGCATGTCATCACCTATCAAGAGGACGGAATGACAAGGCACTTGATATCTTGAATGAAGCACTCAAGATTGCACAAGCAAATGTTACAAATGTCAAGTCAAAGATGGATTACTTTTACTTTCAAAAGAAGCGTCGTGGTAACCAACAAATGGAGGAAGATGAATTGATCGAAGAAGAAGAGATGGAGGATCGACTTGATACACACTTGCGTGATTCTTCTTCTGAAGTTGCCAATGTAATCAATAACATTGGAGTAGTGTATGAAATGAAGGGCGAGTATCAACGTGCAATGAAGTCTTTCCGTGAAGCACTTGATGTGTATCGTAATCAGTGTCATCGATATGAGAATGCAGGTGATGGTGACGTTGACAGAACAGTTAACAATATTATGCAGATGGGTATTGCAATGGAGTCACATGACAAGCGACAAGATTTGCATAACGAAGAAGCTGAGTTGGCAGCTCAAACGAGACGTTGGAAGCACTCTGATAACAAAGGGTTGTGTACTCAACTTCGAATGGCACGGTTGAATCTTTTGATGTGTGTATTGGATATTGAAACAGAGAGTTTGGGCAAAGATCATCCAGCTGTAGGATTTACATTGTTGAAAAAGGGCAGCTTGCATTTAGAAATGGTACATGTTGACATGGCTATTAAGGATACACGAGATGCGGTTGAGATATTGAAGATAGGGTTAGGCGGTATCCATCCAGAAGTTGGACTTGCATTGATTAGGCTTGGAGACATCTACAATTATCACCTTGGCCGATATGGAGACAACCAAAATGCGGCTCTCTCATTGTATGAAGAGGCTCTAACTCCACTTCGATCATCATTTGGGAAGGCAAGTCCACACCTGGGAATAGCTTACAATTGTATTGGTATCCTCAACTCATCAATGGGTGACACGAAACATGCATTGACATCATTTTATGATGCCTTGGCGAGCTTTGGAGTTCGAAGTCGAGCCGCTGATACTGAAGCATCAAGCAAGGACAAGGGTTCTAATCATCATTCTAGTCGACCTGATGTATTCTTTGTCTGGATTAATGTTGGAGGACTTCATATGATGAATCAAGAGTGGCAACTAGCCTTACGCTCATACCTCAAGGCACATTCAGCATTCAGTTGTCTCGAGGAAGAGGAAAAGATGCGTCTTACAAAAATCGCTCCCCGAAGGTTAATGAAGCATGCATTATCATTATCAAAAGGACAGTCCTCATTTAGTGATAATGATACTCTCATTGCATCAGTATTGCAAAACATTGGCAAGGCTCAGAGCATGTCACAACATTATGGAAAGGCGATTGAAACGCTGAGAGAAGCTCTGAGGATACATCAAGTTGTTGCAATGCGCAATACCGGAAGCAAGAGCTCGTCTCAAGATATTGCACGTATCTTGGAGAATTTAGGCGAAGTGGAGATGATCAGTGGTGATCTAACATCTGCATTTGACCATTATGTCGAGTCACTGAATCTTTTGCGTTCTTGTAAACAAGTTGATGACTTGAGTATTGAGGTGGCACTAGTGTTGGGTGCAATAGGACAAGTTCATCAAAAGAAGGGCGAATATAATGAAGCGGTGGTGATATTGAAAGAGTGTATGTGGACATTCGAGAAGTTAGGTGTGCCTCAAACCAATCACAGAATTAACGAGATTCGTTCAAGTCTCGTGGACTCCGAGCTTGAGTTGATGCAAAGTGCAACAGCAACCCTAGCTGGACAACGTAGAGAAATCTCTTCTGTTCCATATGATGACAAGGCGCTTGCAATCGATGAGATAGCCGACGCTTATAGAAACAAGGACGACTCCAGCGGAGCTATTTGGTTCTATACAGAAGCTCTTTCTATTCGACGCCAAAGCGTTGATGAGCGACTACTATCGAGTGGGCGTAGAGATAGTAATGAACTTGTTGATATTGGAAAGACGCTATCAAATATTGCCCAGCTTAGAAGAGAACGGAGAGAGTTTGGAGCTGCCAAGATCTTATTTGATGAAGCACGACAGCTGTACAGAAGCATCGGTATATCATCTGATCATCCGTTCTACAGAGACTTGATGCTGCAAATTGAGATTATGCGCAAGATGTAATGTGTTATTTAGTATACATATATCATTTTATAAGGTATAGTCCGAGCACTAGCTCTTTATCTCTTCTAAGAGTCATGCAGTGTAAAGGACCGCCCGCCTTGCAAGTCTATCAGTCTATCCATTTAACAGTCTAGACTGCCGGGGCGAGCGAGGCACAGGCGGGCGCCTATTATCCATAACCACAAGGATACCCCCTAGTGGTCAGGCGTTGGCGCTAGTTGCTAGCTAGCTAGCAAAATTCTGTACTATTCCTACGTAGATTTCTACGTGCTAGTCAGCTTGCTAGCCAGGAGATTGCCATTTTACTTAGTAAAATTGTACGTAGCTAGCTAGCCGCTCAACTAGCTCGAGCCGAGTTCGATTCTCGATGGTCAGTTGCAAAAAATTGTTGTTACATGCTACTTTATAATGCTTTAAAACACTAGTTAATCATCTAGAAATACCGCCATATAGCTAATCCGATATCTTGAATATGTGTATTAAGCGCCGATGTGCTCACTTTTATACCAGGGAACTTTCGTGATAACAAAAAAACTCACTGAAATGTTGCTAGCCAGCACGCTAGCTAGACAGCTCTCTAGCTAGCGCCAACGACTGACCACTAGTGACCCCTAATTACCGCCTTTGGCCTTTATCTACCTGAAATGAATATTGTGCAGACAAATCCAAACCATTACTGCAACTGGTAGATGTACTAATTGGTATTAAATTATTGCTTCAATAGTCGTCGTTCATATACCCTTTGACGCTCTTTCTATTGGTGTTAGTGTTTTTATATCAAAGAAACTGTGATGTATATCAATTCTAACTCAACACAACATACATCTACTATTACAAATTAAAACAAAACAATATGACAAAGACCACTCTTGTATTACCCCCACCAACTTGCGCACCTGCACTACTTAATGCTAATGCAACTGAGAAGAGATTATATTGGGACCGCTCACATTATTCTAAACCAGTAAGTTCAAATCATCTGATATATGTATAAAGATTTTTCTGATGTCAAAATATATACTCAATACTTTTATATACCTACTAATACAATATCATGTACTCAATACTTTTATATATATTTATTAGGAAGCCCAAGTAGTAGCACTTGCAAAGTCTTCAACATTATATGTTGGTAATCTTGCCTTTTCTACCCGAACTATACATCTACGAAGACATTTTGAACAAATTGGTCCGGTGAAGGAAGTTCACATGGGATTAGATAGATTTAAGAAAGTGCCATGTGGATTTGCCTTTGTGGAATATCATCATAGGATTGATGCATTATCTGCAGTTGCAAATCTAACTGGTACAAAGTTAGATGGCATGCTCATAAGAGTAGAATTAGATGCAGGTTTTAAGCCTGGAAGACAATATGGACGTGGTACCAGTGGTGGGCAGGTGCGAGATGATCGGGGAGGAGGGGGCGGAAGAAAGAGGCGACATTCAGGAGGCGAAGGCCCTGGTGCTGGAGATGAGCAGCGTGATCAACCAAGACAACAAGCATCAGCACAGAAATTTGGGAATAGATGGGAAAAACCAGTAACCAGTAGCCAAAGCAATACAGAACAAGAACAAACGGGGGATAGTAAAGTGGAAGCAGGGGTTGAAGGTCAGTATGGTCCAGTAAAGGGAAGTTAAAGTTCGTTGCATAAGTAGCAGTACCTCTAATCAAATGTGCAATAGTTTAGCTTTAGCTTTTCTCAAGTTGATAAGTTAGAATGTCGTGAATTGGGATTCCATCAGGGATAAAAACTAATTCATTGCCTTCGTCGTCCTTATCCGATGCTATCATTTTGTGATCAGAAAGTTCTTTAAGAATATTGCGCAGTTGTGTATCTTGAGATGTCACCATCTTCTTCGTACATTCATCACGAAATGTACTATACAGCACTGGATTCGACGAGTTAGCGAGTTGTAGCGACGCTAGAGCTTGTAATGCCTCTGTGTGTCGAGGAGCGATGTAGCCTAGAACCTTAAGCACCGCTGAACTTGCTGCTCCACTTTGAATGCCCTTTCGTTTCTTAGCCTTTTTAGATCCTTCAGCTTGAGGCATGTACTTCACTTCCGTGATATATGGTCTATAAGTATGAACTTTCTTCCAAGCCTGCTGATAAATAGGAGTGGTTAGATACGATGGGAATACATATCTAATATCAACATTAAAATTGATACCATCTGATACTTACCCAATCAAACTTGTGCTCAATAATTGGGGTCCACAAAACCATTGCCGCATTTACATTGTCAACTGATGCCACAATTCGTATCATTTGAGAGCCATCTCTATTGCTATTGGCAGTAAGAGCGGAGATAGCATCTTGTGCCCAAGAGTTACATAGTCCCACACCATCAATATTATGGATCAGAAGGAATAGTGGTCGGGATCGTTTGGAAGCAAATGATTTTGCAACCATTACAGCCTTCTTTTCCCATCCCTTCTTAACATCTCTCAATTGCAGATTGCTTTGTGATCCTTTCCCTTCACAAAACATTTGATCAAAATAATCAAGAAACTGGCCCAAGTCAATGCTCGGATCATATCCATTTAGACTGACGACATCTCCTTCCTGAGCTAGATATTGTCCAAATGAAGCCATCAGGTCAATCTTTGAGCCTAGCCCATAGAGTAAAATTGACTGATTTGTTGCCATTGAGAAAGACCACTCATAGAACTGTTGTTGGTATTGAAGCTCAAACTTATCAAATGCCTCATCAGCATGGCATTGACGGTTCAGACTCTCCACCTCGGCAATACATTCTTGTTGTGTAGGTACTGTAAGTTCGCTTCTTATTTCTTCACTTTTTGCTGACTTCTTTCTCCCAGCCTTGATACCAAAGTACTGCTCAACTTCCCCCATCGAAGATGACTTGCTGGCAGCTGCTGCTGTTGAAGATTTGCCCCTTTTAGTATCTCTCGCAGCAGGCTTTAAAGAAACTGAGTTGTTTTGACTGACGTCAGGTTGCACTGGTGCTTCAATATTACGGCATTGCAGACACAAATGTTCCTTCTTTGCATTCCAATCGACAGCATCCACACAATCAATTTGGAGACACAAACGGTGGTAGAACGTCCCACAGGTTCCAATGCATTTGACGAGATCACCCTTCTTCTTCTTACATCGCTCACACTGTATAGACTTTTCAAGCATACTCTTTGAGAAGCAACAAGTGACATAAATGGTTGATTAGATAACAGATGAAATGAGTTTCATGTCATATCTTGGTTTAAAGTATACCACATAGCTTACCTCCAACTCTCGAGAGACCTCTTTAGCCTTAGTCAGCGCGTCGCTAACATGAAGAGCAGCATTATTACTACTTCGAATGGTATTCGCAGAAAAGCGACTACCTGGCAAAGAATTGATACAAAATAAATGTACAAAAGTTTCAGGCACTGCTTCTCGACGGCTTTTCCTTTTCCGATTATTATTCCCAGTAGAATCATCAGGTACGATTCGAATCATACCCCCCGTGATATCTTTCCTCTCACACAAAGCACATGTAGCAAGTGGATGTTCATGAATTCGCCACCCTGACGATTGGGCAGCTTTCCATTTCATACTACCAGTTTTGTCAACTCCGCCAGTTTGTGAACATATATCACACGTAAAAAGTCCCTTCTCATCAACCTCGGCACCTATCCTCGCCTTACCCTTCTTTCCATAATCTATCAATCCATAACAATGAGTATGAACTACAAGCCCACACTCTCGACATGCCACACGAGGATAATCATAACTTGCACCCTTGAAACAGACTTCACAAGGACGATGATTATGTCCATACTTGCTCTGGCTTAAATCATCATCCTTCATAACTATATCATCATTGTCATCACCATCTGCCTGGTCATTAATCTGAGCTTTCTTTTTAGCAAGAGCTGCCTCCTGTGCCTTCTTACTCTGCTCCTGACTTTTGCGCTTACGTTCATTGAAGGCGACTTCTAATAACTCAAATCGTAATCGTATATTGCGACGTTTGTATGCCTTGGATTTAGTGCATGACTTTGTATATTGTGCATGAACTTCAGCAGATGTTGCGCGATAATCTGGCATGCAATATTCATCAAGATAATCAACTAACTCATTGGATCCTTCAAATGTGTCTGGTCCTTCTTCTTCAATAATATCATCACTACTATTTTCTTCTACATCATCATTTATTGTTGAGTCAATATTAAAGTGTTTATATATCTTTGACGCCATTCCATCCATACCATAGTCAATACTACTACTTTCTTTTCTTTTCCCTTTTGGAATGTGATATGTACCGCCTGAATATGTCCAACCTGCAATTTGCAAGTATTGCCATAGCTTGCTAAAGGATGGTATGTTCAGTCCAAGAACATGGGTTCTCAATTGATAACAGTGTAACTCATCAAAGTTATCATCATGTTTACTTTTCTGGCTTATTGACTGTATAGCTGCAGAAGAAGCAGCTGTTGTAATGGTGCCTGAGTTGTTGTTTCTCACCTCACATGTTTCATTTGTATTACCAATCTCAACTTCTTCAGATGCACCTTCAGGTGCACCTTCATTATTATTATCATTACCATCACCATTTTCAGCAGCAACTAACCGTAATCCCTCTTCAGTAAAGTCATCATCATCTCGTAAACCAATAGCACGTTCACATATAGCAAATACGAATGATAAATCACGTTCCTTAGCTTGTATATCTCGTCCTTTCAATACATTGAATAAATCCATTTGTGATATTTCTTCAGTATCTTCATCTAATGATTTAATATATTGTAATAATTTAATAGATAGATTTAATGTTGATAAAGGTGTTTGCATTGTTGTTCGAGCTGTGGAGCATCGATTGTAGAACCATTGTGTATTGTCGTCTTGACTCATATTGTATTGATGGTGTAGTTTTGTTTTTGGTACAATGAGGTAATGTTGTTGGTGCACTCAACTAATATTTGCTTGCACAGAAGGTATACCCGCCCGTGCAATATTCTATAAGACACTTATATATCTAAACATATATACAATATACCGATCCTATACAACCAAATAATATGTAATAAGATAAACCTAGCTCACTACAATTGCCCCCCGCTCACTCGTGTCGCCCCCGCCGCCCGCCCGCCCCCCCAAATGAGCTCATAAATCTAAGAGTGAGAGAAAGTAGAGGTGAACCTCAATAAATAAGACATGGAGATATAAACGTTTTATACTCCAGAAAATATAGAGTATTGGTTCGATATCCGTCGATTGTTATATCCAGATTAACCCACGGCGGAAGAATAAATAATATTATAAGAAGTTCACCCTAAAATCTACTCACGTGCACCATCTAAATAATTAACAATGCCAACAAAAGCTAAGAAGAAACAAAAGCGTACCGAGGAAACGGCTACAAAGATGGAAGAAGATGAAGATGTTCCATATGAAGAGGAAAATGATGTAAATGGTACCACTACCACTTCAAAAAATAAACGGGGTCGTAAATCAAATGATGATGAGGAAGAAGGTGCAGGCAGTGCACCTGAAGAAGAGGATGAACCATCCTCACCCACTCCTAAAAAACGTTCTAAAAAGAAGGGCGCCAATAAAGCATCTTCCGAAAACTCTCCAATGAAAGATCGTCATACCAATGAAAAAGGCAAGCCTGCCGAGGCTGGTATTATCCAAGAAGTGTATGTGGAGAACTTTATGTGCCATCGTAAATTGTCGGTAAAGTTATGTCGTAATGTGAACTTTATCCATGGACAGAATGGGTCAGGTAAATCAGCAATATTGGCAGCTATTCAAGTTTGTTTAGGTGCCGGTGCCCGCCGAACTCATCGTGCTCGTAATCTCAAGGATTTAGTAAGAAAAGAGGCAGGAAAGTCCGCGTTAGTATTGTTTTTATCATGTGCATGCTGGTGTTCAATATGAAGTATTTGAGATCTGAGTGCTTTATTTGGCCTTTTTGTATCTCCGTTTGATTGTTTTTGCAAGACGTATGCACTAACTTGAGTTACTTTCATCTCTCTTCATCTTCATAAACTGTAATAACGCGCATCTTCCAGGGTCAGAATGTTCTGGTGCTAAATTACGTGTTACCCTATTAAATAAGGGTGCTGATGGATACATGCCCGAGGTATATGGTGATACTATTACAGTGGAACGTTCTATTGCTCTTAGGTCTGGTGGATATAATGGTTACAAGCTATTAGATGCCAGTGGGAAAGAACAATCACGTGCGAAAAAAGATTTAGATGCCATGCTTGATCAATTGAATATTCAAGTTGAAAACCCCGTGGCAGTATTAGATCAAGAGGAGGCAAAGAAATTCTTAACCGGTAAAGCTGAGGATAAGTATGCCTTCTTTACCAAGGCTACCGAATTGGAACGATTGGATAGATGTTATGCATCCGTTTTTGATAACATTGTGGAACAGACTGAGGTTGGTGAACGTGCTAGGGAAAATATTGGTGGTTCTATTGAGAATACTAAAAAGTTAAAGGAGGAGTGGGATCAGTTTCAAGAATTGGATAAATTGGAGGTTAAACTTCAGCAGTTGAGGGCGAGTTACGGTTGGAGTATACACAAGGAGTTTAATGCCGAGTTGGAGGCCGCGATGAAGGTGAGAGGATTTATTACTGAGGGATATTGTATTTGTGTATTTCCCCCGTGTTCTAACATATGGTTTCTTACTTTAATAATTCTATAGCTAGCAGGCAAGTATGGTAGAGGCCTCGAAAAGGTCAGTGCACAATTAGTTGAAGCCGAGGAAAGATCACAAGTTCAAGATGGCGAGGAAGAGGCATTAAATAAACAACTTGCTGAATTAACCGAGGAAGCCAATGCTGCCGCAGAATCCAAAATGAAACTAGAGGATGAGCTTACTTCTCTCAAGGCCCCCGTTAAGGGGAAAGAAAACGAACGTAAGCTACTTGCACGAGAACTTGCTCAGGAGAAGAAGAAGCACAAGAGTGCACTGAAAAGGTTGGACAATGCACGTAGACAGATCATGGAAACTCAAGGAAATGCAGCCGAGGAGGAACGTAACCGCACAAGGAAGATTGCCGCTGCCGAAACCAGTCTTGCAAGTGCCAAGGAGCAAGTCGATCCCCTCAAGGAACAAGTTTCTGTGCATCTACGTGAATATCAAGACATTGAGCCAGCTGTAAATCAAGTAAAGGAGACAAAGGAGGGCACTGAGAAGCAAGTTCATGCTGTTAAT
>Ga0214477_101321_pt1 | contig 12554 bp, 9 predicted proteins | sample M1_20Mar14CPVII9_FD_165058 | JGI IMG/M metagenome (GOLD analysis project Ga0214477, IMG submission 165058) | Marine eukaryotic communities from Monterey Bay, California, United States - M1_20Mar14CPVII9sort6BwellC16 | ecosystem: Environmental > Aquatic > Marine > Unclassified | place: USA...
AAGATTAGAGGAAGAGTCAGATTCAATTGCCTGCCACGAGATAATACCTTGTTGTAAACCTCGAATATTTGGCTTGATAACAGCAGTCTTGGCATTGGGAAGTCAAGGATTTGGATTATACTTGGCACTCGTTTGGATGACGTCAACGTGAGGAGAGAAAGGCTCTCGCTCTGAATGAATATCTAATATGGTTTGAGGGGATCTAACAGTATGTATGAAGATATAGCTCTAGTATTTCTAAAGATCTATGGCTTATGATTTGAGGGTATTAAACAGTATGTTTTGTAAATGATAGAATGTAGAATTAGATCTGATTACATACAAGATCACCAACATATAGATGATAAAGATACGGTTACTCAAAGGATACGGTATCCTTTATAGAATGCTCACTCAGAGGCTCTCTCTGGAGTTCCTTCATATCCTATCACAAACCTTTGACCACCATTGCCCCGACCAAGAAAAGGTGAAGTAATTGCAGAGAAGATTGGTTCCTCACATGTAAAATTCACATGTTTGGCATTCAGGTGGAGAAACGTTTGATCGCCATCTATTCCCAATAAAATTTTCCAATGATGAGATGAAGCAAAGATGTTGAATATGCAATAAGCAGAAGATGGTATTGCAACTCTAGGGGTCAGGTTTGCAGCTAATGAGCTTCTTACTGTATGGATTCATGCACTTAAGAGACACATCATAGGGGAGCTCGTATACTGAGCTAATAAGCAATCAATAAAAGCGATCTAAAATGTTGTATTCTACATATCAATCACAATCACATACTAAAATTGTAATTTCAATTCTTCTTGTTGGCAGCAGTATGATATATCCATGTGCGGCATTTATATCGCCCTCAAAAAGATCGATACCATCGATTACTAGACAAAACAGCTTGGCAACATTAAAGCAACCTGTACAATTGAATCCAATAATACGATCATCATGCACAACTTCACTGTATGCATCTTCATCTTCTTCTTCACCAAATAAATCAAAACCACCACCTCTTCCGAAGGTAGATGATCCATACCTCCTACTAGGATTAGATTCACGCAATCCAGCTACCGATAAGAAGGAAATCAAACGTGCATATAGAAAAAGAGCTATGCAATACCATCCCGATGTAATAACTACACCAGAATCTACAGAGAAAGAACGTGAAGAGGCAAGTAAGGACTTTGCACGGATAAATGCTGCATATGAGATGCTTACAGGGGGCAATAAAAGTAGTGTTGGTACTGATAGCAGTAGTAGTGGTAGTAGTACAAAGTCATCATCCGGTGGATATAATTATCAACCTCCACACAGAAGAACATCAGATTACTCTTCTTCATCGTCACCGTATGGAAAGTCTACTAATTGGGAAGACTTCATGCCAGACTATAATAAAGAAGATAACATGTATGATGCAGGTGGAGATTCATTTGGTTCTATTTTCTCAGATATACTAACTGGAGCTGCTGGATATGCAGCTGGATATTCCAGCGGAGGATCGGGAGGTATTGTTGGTGACTTTATTGATTTCCTTGAAGGTAATATAGATGGTTTTGAATCGGGATATAATGATGATGACAATTTATTATTATATGGATCATTTGAAGAGGTAGCAAGCGAGATGGATGAAACAGATATACTTGTAACTTCATTGGAAACAAAGTTGAGTACTGTTGAGAATGAATTAATGCAAGTGCAGGCTGATTTAAACGGAGCGATCAAATTCTCAGAAAAGCTAGACTTGGAAGAACGGATTGCAGAGTTAAAAGCAAGGGAAAATGTAGTGAAAGGATACTTGAAGAAAGGTAAGAAACGCTTGATCAAATTAAGGGAAAGATATAAACAGTTGATGGTAGAAGGAAGAGGGGGTAGAGGATACAGCAAATCAAGTAGCAGTAGTCGAGATACTACAAGGGACAACAGTAGTAGTACATCTTCTTCTTCGAGAAGGACTTCAACATCAAATACTTATAGCAAGTCACCAGAACCACCCGCTCCATCCCCATCATCATCCTCATCCTCAACAACAACATCTACTAGTACATCATCATCATCTTCTTCTTCTTCATCTGCAAACTGGAGAAATGAAGGATTTTCAAGCTCATATGGACGAAGAAGCTCTGGAAGTAGACGTAGTAGTCGCAGAGATAGGAGTACAACAAATAATAGAGATGACTCAACTGCCAGAAAAGAATACCAACAACCACAGCAACAACAGAAATCTAGTCAAAATTATGATAGAAGCACTAGTGTAGGAGGTAGTGGAAGTAGATCAAGCAGTACTAGTAGCAACTCGAAGGCTACACCTCAACAATATGAACCTTGGGTACCACCACATAGAAGAACTACGTCATCAACTGAACAAGCTGCACAAGATAAGAAGCGATTACGAGAGCTAAAAGTCGACGATGATTTTGAGAGATTGAAGAAAGAGATGGGAATGTAATCCTAAATTCCTATCCTAATATGTTATATATTTCTACTGTTTGGCCGTCTCCTCGTAGCTAATCTTCGTCATCGTCAAGTTCAATTCGAATGATCTCAACCTTTATATTCTTCTGAAAGAACTTTAGAATCTCGTCGTCCGATGTAGTATCCTTGCAGCAGTGCTCTGCAATATGTTCAGCAAAAAGACTCCGGCTGAAGGCACTATCAGTAGAAATGACTTCCTTCTTATTGCTTTCTTCCGTCTCATTAACCATATCGCAAACTTCACTAACATATTCTCTAATCTTGACCTTCAATGCCTTACTTGTCTTTCCAACTGTACAATGCTCTTCTCCTCCTTTGCACTTCTTACATCTCAAGCAGTTTAGTCTTCTTTAATACTGCCTACGACATTTACAACTCTTAAGCAATAATCTCAGCTTCCGAATGGAGCTTTTTGGTGAACATACATACTTACTACACCAGGTTGTACTTATCAATCTATATACTTGCATATAACAGCATTTAACGCCCTTTTGTTAACTTTTAGTAGATTTACGTCGGTACCAATTTATCCATCTCCGCTGAGCACTTGAAAGTCAAGTCGAAAGTGACACTAACGTACAAAAATTGAAATAAACTCCTACTCTTTAGCCTACTTCTCATCATCATTCAGCTCACCATACTTATCACGAAATTGCAATAGCATTTCCTTCTCTTTTACTCCGGCTGCAATCTCATCTCGTCTATAAGCATCTGCAGCTTCATCACCAAAATCTCTTCTGACATAATCTTCAATCATCTCGAGAGAGTCGGGAGCACTTTCTATACTTGCTATCAATTCTGTACCCCTTTCAAAAGGTGCTTTAAGATCAACGTATTCAGCAACCATTATTGGATTATCATACTGATCAGCAGTACCTTTGGGCATATCTGCATTAGTTGGGATCAGAGTAAGTAGTGAATCTTTCATTTCCTCAACCTCACGAGCATGTCGTTCTCGAATACCTCGCTCGACAGTTTTCATTTCTAGGTCAGCCTCGTCGTTATTCATATCGGTAGCAACATTCTCCTTCAACCTATGCAATGTATCGAGCTCTTTCTTCATAGCATTATCCAAGTCTTTCTTGCGCCGAACAGCACTCTTTGCCATTCGTGCTCGCAGTTGATGAATATCAATCTCATCACCATCTTTTGGTGCGAAATGATCGAAGTCATAAGATATGCCAACATCAAATGATTGTTGAACAGCAATGCCTAATACATCGTCGAGTGCCTTTGTATCATAAGAATCTTGATGTTTAGTCAATCGAGCTTGTGTTGCATTCTGTACGGCAGCATCTCGATCACGAAAGATGAGCGATAGTGACTCGACAATTGCATCTGCATGAGGTATCAAATCTCCATTGTCATCAGTATTATTGATTCTCTTGTCTGTGACATTATTAACATGACTCTGCATTAAGTAATGAGTTCCCTCAGTAGAGAAATCATCAAATCTAATTGGTTGTTTCTTCCAATCATCCATACCATATAGTAATGATTCATGTCCAGTGAAAAGATAGTTTGACCATGAGCGTATAGTCTCGGCAATTCGTACAGGTGTTCTCCATCGGAGTTGATATCGCCATTTAACCTTTCGACGATTATCTCTTGTTCTTGTATCTTCTTCTAAATGTTGTGAGCTTGTTGAAAAGCTAGTAGATTCAGATAATGACGTAGCAGAACATTTAGATACACGAGTGATCCTTCCAAGGGCAATCAAATGACATACAGGTGGAATTATAGATACTAATGATGACAGTATGGTTCCAAATTTGACTGAATCGAATCCAACTTGTCTTCTAGTACCTTGCAGAAGTAATGATGCCAAATCAGAAGCAATACACAATGGAAGCCAATATAAGAACATCTTAACTGCCTTTTGCATATATAACGTCTGTCGACACAATGGTCGCGGTTGATCCTTACGACGTAATTCAAATGATAATGATGGATATTGATATAATGATGCAGCTGCACCTATTCGAGTGATTAGACGAGTGATAGTATTGATACTGTTGTGGCCACTAGTAATACCAACTCTTTGATTCTTTATCAATGATATAAGCATGGAATACAATCCCAAACTAAATGTCATGATAACAGATGATGACCAATTGTCTAATAAACATAATACAAAGTTACCTGTATCCTTATCTTTTGATCTTTTCTTCTTTGATGCATCCACTGTATAAAAGAATGATGGTGCATCGTCAGTAGATTGTGGTGGTTTAAAGTATTCATCTAATGTACGTGATGAAGCACCGAGCTTATCATATTTTACTAATGCTAATAGAAGTAAAGGTAGTGTCACACATACCGCCCAATAATGTATGGTACTGATTGAAATGATTATACTTGTAGTGAGCAAATGTAGTTTGCTTAACAGTGATGTTGTTTTATTTAAAGCTTGCATCACTCCCTTTATATTAGAAAATGCATTGCAACCACTGACACTACTCATGAACCATGCAAATAAACCAATCTTACAAACATTAGCCAATACATCATGTACCAATGGACGTTTGTTACATGCAAATCCATAATCCAATATATATTTACGTTGCAATTGTTGTAAGTTTGATATAGCATTATGTTTAGATATTGCAGCTTGAAGTAGTTGCTTATCTCTTTTGTAATTGTTTGCTTGCCATTTATTATTATCGTTTGATTCTGTATCGGATGTTTTGCTATCGTTTGGATCTATTTCATCTTGTTTACTTGACATTAATCTAGTAGAGTGATATGATGTGGTGCATGCATGATTATAATGTATCTTTCTATTGCAATGTCGGCATCTAAGATCACGACCTGATAAACTATACAATCTATTGCACAGTATATTTGTATTCATATGAAGTATTGTTGTCGGCAAAGAAGTTGTAGTAGACATCCTATTTCTATGTGCAAACATCACATTATGTTGATATACTTGATTGCATATCTTATGTCGTCGAGAAGAATGATTTTTTACAACTATCTTATGTCGTCGAGAAGAATGATTTTTTACAACTGGATTGATATTAAGAGACTCTCCTCTCTCCACAACCAAAATCGAGCATATTACTAATGCTAAGGGAAACATAGTATGCCTTTGTATGTGTATTGATAGTGATAGCTGTAATTGAGTAGAAGGCGGATAGAGCACGTAAATAAGTGCAGACAATTGGGCTTCGAGGGGAGTTGGCCCACGAATTCCACTTACCTGTTACTAGTAATCCATAATCCGTATCAGTACGTTTTTTTTACCTCTACGCCATCCAACTAATAAATAGCTCAAAATTAAAGCCGCTGGCGTAGTTTCTATCTCTTCTATCAAGTAAACATCGTCTTTAAACAACATGGGCGGCCCACCATCCGATGACGTTAAGATTGGTAAGTTTTGTTCATATCTGTGTAGGCGGCCGTATAATTCTAGGAGATGTTTTTTTTTACATCAACTCTTTGCAATGATGAGAGGTAACATCAATTATTCATACCTACCATCGGATATGGTGTACATTGGGAGCTGTATATGCTATGCGTGTATTATTTTAGAGCTGCTTCTTCCCAATATATATCGCGTATGGATATTTAATACATTTACTAACATACCCTCTTCTTGCAATACCCCATCATTTATTCTTCTCTTTAGTTATTATGCGAACAGTTGGAGGAGAAGTAGCACCTGCTTCTTCCCTTGCTCCTAAGATTGGTCCCCTCGGACTCTCCCCCAAGAAGGTTGGTGAGGATATCCAAAAGGCTACCATGGACTGGAAGGGTCTTAACGTAACAGTTAAGCTAACCGTAGTGAACCGTCAGGCCTCCGTATCAATGATCCCATCCTCTTCGTCACTTATTATGAAGGCACTAAACGAGCCCGTACGTGATAGAAAGAAGGTTAAGAATGTTGTGCACAACGGTAACATCACCTTGGACCAGGTGATTGAGATTGCTAGGCAGATGAGAGAGCGCTCCATGGCAAAGAAGTTGGCTGGCACTGTGAAGGAAATCTTGGGTACTTGTAACTCTATTGGATGTACTGTTAATGGGGAAAGTCCTCGTGATGTCCAAGCTGGCATTGATGATGGAGAAGTTGAAATCCCCGACGAATAAGCATACTGATAGTATGAGTTGTGAGTACTTAGAGTAGTACTAGTCAATTACTTTAAGCCAAACAATTCAAACAAGACATATAAACTTGTGTGTTAGTAACTAGTAGGTTCACACATTCAAGCCGAGCGAAGCGAGGCTAATATATACAAAGTATAGTCTCGATCTCTACTTGTGCAACAATATAGAACCAGAGCAGATGGATAGGAAGTATCAACAGCAAAAGAACAAAACAAAACGTACCACCCGGAAGATTCGAAACTTCCAGCATTCGAAGATACTGCAGCTTGAGTGCAAGCCTTCAAACATACAAACCAGAGTCTCAAAGTACTAATGAACCTCAAGCTACGGTTAGGGTATGATATCTAGCGAGACCTGTAAAAGTTAGGGTTATAGGGACAATCTCAAACAAAAGCTAGGGTTATGAGGACAACGAAACATTAGACACAAAATCACCTATGTATGTATCTAATATATACAAAGCATAGTCTCGATCTCTACTTGTGCAACAATATAGAACCAGAGCAGATGGATAGGAAGTATCAACAGCAAAAGAACAAAACAAAACTACCACCCGGAAGATTCGAACTTCCGCATCCGAAGATACTGCAACTTGAGTGCAGCGCCTTAGACCGCTCGGCCAGGATGGCATTACTTTTTGTTGCAGAAAATACACATTATATTTTGCACTAAAAATGGAGGAGCAACGTCATGGAAAAATTGTGCCATAACCATCATTCACCGTTGTATTGTGGCGGCACTCTAGAGATATACCTACCTTGGCTGCCTTGTCAAGATATCGTACATGGTCTATTATCTGCAATAGCCAGCAACTTAATTTGTTATCTCATTTGCTTTGCAACAAAGTTCACATAATTTAATATGTACTACACTATGAGCTACCAACACTATGTGAAAAACACTACCAGCACTCCATATCTGCTATGCAAAATAATGCTATCAATAATAATGTATATATCGTCTACTATAGCTCTATCAGTAAACCCTACCAATCGATATTATAAAGAAATGGGTAGGTTATTACAACATAATAAAAATACTCACAAAAACTCTCATAATAAATTACATGTCGTTGCATCACCAGAGAGGGCCCCGTCAATAAGTGAGATATCTGATTTCACATGGGACGATACTATTGATGATGATTATTATAATATACCAAATAATAATTCAAGAGAGAAGGAAATGATGGAAGAGGCTTGGAGAGATCAGCAATATCATCAACAACAACAAGGTGAACCATCTTTATATGAACCTTCCTCGTCATATTATGAGCCTATCTTCAATGATTTTGAGGAACAACCAGCTACTCATTATGCTAATGATAATAATAATATGGGACAATTGAATTATGAAATGCCACGACCACCGAGTGATTTGCCACCGCCACCACCGCTACAAGAACCTGAAACATATAATCAGCCACTGCCATCTCATACTACTACACCACTGGAATTGAATTCCAATATACCAATAACAAATGAGCAGCCAATGAATGAGTTACATAATCAGCACCAACAACCAAAGAGTGATTCAACGGCCTTATTTCAAGCATTTAATGAACATATAGAAGCCCTTGGTCAACAAATACAAAATACATTCAAGACAGTGTCACAAACTGAAGATGTAGAACACAATCCAGAAGAAGAATGGGTACATGATGGTTCAATACAAAGCGAGCAGGATAGTCATTCTATACTACCAGCTGAAGCATCAACTACTGATGCTTTCTATGCCGAGTCTATTCGTGGAGATTTTGCTTTTGATGATACTAAATTCGAATCTCAACCCGACGAGACTTTACAACATCAAAGGAACATCCCCGAGCCAACAATAGCACAACCTCAACAACCATCAGCTCAATCAAAACAACAAGAACAAGAATTGGAACAATTAGAGCGTGAACGGGTAGAGAAAGAGAATATAGAAGCAGCGGCACAAGCAGAGGCAGCTCGAAAAAGAAGAGAAGCAGAGGAGATTGTTAAGCGTGCAATGCAAGAACGAGAGAGGAAAAAACTACAAGACGAAGCTGCTGCAGAACATGCAGCAAAGGCAGAGCTAGATGAAAAGCTTGCAGCAGAAAAGAAAGATCTTGAACAAGAATTGGCACGTCAGATTGCAGAACAATACAGAAGACAGGTTGAATCTAGGGGTAAGGAACCAGTATCCATTGCAAAGAGCAAACGAGTTGCCAGACTACCACAGACGAATGATCCACTAGAATTACTCGGATTGGATTATCGCAATCCTCCAGAAAGTAAAGAAGAGCTAAGACGTACATTCCTAAAAATGGCAAAGAAGTATCATCCAGATTCGGTTGCTACCGATGCCAGTCCAGAAGAAAGGGAAGTAGCGTCACTCAACTTTGCCAGAATAAATAGTGCATATCAATTGTTAAAAGACAAACAAGAATGGCTTGGAGATGAGTACTTTGCTACAATGTTGGGCGGACCAATGTACGAGCCTAGAAATAGAAGGTCAAACAATCGTCAACCATATTCTAGATCTTCAGGGTTTGGATTTGATGATAGCTCTGGCTCGGGATTCTCAGATGGATACTCATCTACATATGGTGCAAGGGGGCAACCTAGACCGCAGACAGGCAACAGCAGGACATACTATGGTAAGTGATATGGATATATGTTTCATTTTGTGGTAGACAGCTTTTTTATATGTTCTCTAACGATATATATTTCTCAATTTTTATAGAGGAAACCAGATCCTTCTTTAGAAGACAGCAGCGTGCCGAGGTTCGAGATGGATGTCATGTTGGAGGTGGTAAGAATTTCCCACCCTTCTTTCAGTAACTGATGGAACTGGATAACTAGCTCTCTAAATTTAAGGTAGAGGATAGACTGACTTGGTCTATTGTATCATAACTATTTCGCCTGGCTGTTCCAAGGATAGCGCTTGACAGCTCTTTCTAAGAAGGCCACAATATCAAATATAGACGGACGTACTTCATCATCATATGTCCAACAGAGGCCAATAGCTTCAACAAGTAATTTCGAGCTTGGTAATTCGCTGTATGATTCAGGTATCTCGAGTGTATTGCCTGTAGCGACTCGTTGCATGGCTAGTGTCACTGAGTTCTGATCCCCAAATACGATCTTCCCCGTGAGCAACGAGTAGAATACATTGCCTAAGCTATAGACATCTATTGCCTCGGACATCAAAGCGTTCCTATTCTCTTCTGGTGCTCTAGCTGTCCCGTCAGGTGGCATATCATTTCTCCACTTGCAATATCTCTCATTCTTTGGGTCGTATAAGACAGCTTCAGCTCGATTGTAATCAACCAACTTGACTAAACCATCTCTGCCTTTGAAGAATTGTCCCACTTGAATGTCACCGTGAGCTATTACTCCATCTTTGAAACCGTGCATAGCTGCCAAACACTTTGCCATTTCTAGTGCAATTTCCAACTTCTCTTCGGGACTGATGTGATCATTTAGAGGTTCATCCTCATTCTCATTAGCATTGGCACCTCTTCGTAACAGTCTTTTCGGAGAGTAACCACTGGTAGGCATGATGTAATCATCAATGGCAACAGGAGCAAACTCAGTCATTGAAGACATGGCGCAGTGAGCATAAATATTTATTGCCCATGGAGAGGAGGCTAACAATTCCATCACCATCGCATCTTTTCTCATCTCATCTTTATAATTGTATTCGTGATATCTATCTTTGGGATCAAACCCCAAACCTCTAGTCACAATGTCATCGTCATCTGCGATGGTATCTTCTCGTTCTGATCTGTACATATGCCTCATAGTTTTGAAAACTGCATCGTCCAAAGCAGATTGTTGTCCAAAGAGAAAGGCGTCTCGGTAATAACCATGCCCAAGAAATTTTGAACGAGATGTTATAGATGTCTGTTGTTTCTTCTTCCTCCATCTTCTTGAATGAATATCATTATCAATCAACCAATCATAGCCATTAACATTGGCGTGGAACTCATTACAAGTTGGTCTGTATAAACGAGCAAATGACGTTCGAATACATACATCTTTTGGCAAAGCTTCTTCTCGACGCATATCCTCTTCATCGTAGTAGTCATCATCTCTATCCGTACCTATCCCTATACCAAGCGTTCCTCGAATTTCGTCATCATCCACTGAGTAGTAATAATCCCAATGTTGATCATCAGTAAAATGATGATGTGCAAACTCCACGTCCATCCTCAAATCAAACGCTGGTGGTACTGGTTCCTCCTCATAATCATGGTCATCCCATGATGTCTCATAATCAACTTCAAAGTCAGATTCTTCCAATGCCCATTCTGTATATTCACGTCTTTCATCCATAGTATATAACACATCATCCACAACAGCATATCCATATTGATGCATCTGATCTTTGTATTCTTCATAATGAGAATCACGAAGGAAAATACCCTTGAACCGTATTATCTTACTTGGCTTACTGAGAGTATTGTCATCATCATCATCAATATCATAACCATATGAGTAATCATCATCCTCCCGACGGTATAGCAAGCTGTATAAATAAATGATGAATGCATAAGTTTCATGTAATAAATTTATAACACTCAATCAAGTGTATTTTTATAACACTCAATCAAAATAAATACACATACTTGCGGAGCATTAAAAGGCATCTTATGATCAGTCCACCGTTTCAACCACTTTGGTTGTATCCATTTATTATTCAAAGGTTCTATTTCTACTTTACTTGATTCATTTATTATTATACTATCAGTTTGTTGCTGCAAAGGTGTAGGTGCATGCACTGATACATGAGAGTTGTATATCATTGAGCATATCTTTGCAACCACACCTATACATAATACCACATCTACTATACGTAATTGACCAATCTTACTACATATTTGTTTAACTCTTGATATAGTCTTTCCCTTCCTCTTGACTAATCTATCTAATTCACCATTGAGTCTTTGTGATTTGTTATGTTTATTATCATTGTTTTTCCTCGGGCTACTAGATTTTATGCCGCCGCCATTGTTCGAAGGTGGAGAAGATGTAGATGCGGTGGCGTTCTTTCTTCTCCTAATATCATTCATATTGTTTGTAGAGATACTAATAGGTGCACCTCCTCTCTTCTACCAAAAGACATACATACAACCAGGGGGGGGGGTGTCTTTAAGCGCATTTGCAAACCGGAAGGATACCGTAAAAATTATGCCGCACCGATTCGATTTTCCGTGTACTATTTCCGTGTGTGGTAACACTACTCATGGGCACACATTGACGCCGTTCTTGCAAGGTTGCATTCTATTAATTACTATTAATTTCATTAGAATAAGCTGATAATCATGTCCTTATTTGCTAGATCAATCGGCGGTATACGCCGTCAACAATATTCAAAGATACAGTCGTTTTTGGGTGCTTCAACTGTTCATACACATCACACTCATCGGTGTATCACTTCATCACCTGCTCTATCTATGGAAGATATAATGGCAAATAGGATATTCTCTTTTCCTTTTGTAAACAACTGCCCAACATTCAACAATAATAATAGTACTATAACTATTGCAACAACAGATACATCATTTACTTCCATTGGTCATAAATTTGTAGATAGTTTACAATCCCTCTTCGATCTTTCAACTTGGTTAATTAAGCGAACATTTCAACCTTCTATTATCAGAAAGAGGCGTAAACATGGATTCAGGAGAAGGAAGGAAAGTGTTGGTGGCAATAGAGTGCTCAAACGACGATTGGCTAAGGGACGAATGAGATTAGGTGCTGGTTAGTTTTGGTTTGCTCTCAATCCAATATAAAAACAAAATTACTGCACTCCTGAAAGCAATTACCATCATTATCGTACTTGGATAATGTTTTTACTCTACTTCGATAATGCTTGGGGAGTTAACAGATGACTGTGTAGCTGTAAACTTAAGTATAATATAACCACACCCTCCTTTTCTCAGATCTAGTTGATAAACAATAAGAAACTTATGCTCCTGACACAACCGATAACTATACAAAATTGTA
>Ga0214477_101324_pt1 | contig 12537 bp, 13 predicted proteins | sample M1_20Mar14CPVII9_FD_165058 | JGI IMG/M metagenome (GOLD analysis project Ga0214477, IMG submission 165058) | Marine eukaryotic communities from Monterey Bay, California, United States - M1_20Mar14CPVII9sort6BwellC16 | ecosystem: Environmental > Aquatic > Marine > Unclassified | place: USA...
TCAACATGTCCATGATCTCTCTTGAATTGGACCAATTCTTTGTAGTTACGGTTCCATGCTTCATGGATGATGGTGGATGTTACATTTGTGCCTGGTTCGAATATAAATCCCTTACTTTCAAGTAACTGATGTCGATCAATATCCAGGGATCCATCATTGTATTGTTGACGCTGATTGTATACCCATTGGCCTAACGTTTCATATCCATCTGGATAGGATTGCGGTACATTCATATTCAAATGTTGTTTCTTGTACTCAATTAACTCTCGGAATTTATTATCCCAATTTGTATTTCCAGTTAATTTCAATGGTTCGTATTCAAAATCAAATCCCTGTTGCTTGAGAGAATTGACACGTTCTGAATCCAACTTTCCTTCCCAATACAGTTGTCGCTGTTGTTCTACCCATTGTCCAAGTGACAAATCATTTGGATCACGATAATGCAATGGTACATTGTTAGCTTCACCATTGTTCTGTTGTTTATACTTGCACAATTCAGTATACTTTTGTGACCATCCATCGGCATGTCGAGTAGCATAATACTGGTTTAGTTGTTGTTGATATTGTAGCCATTCACTGTGCCATTTGTTGAATTCTGCTTTATCTCTTTCATTTTGTTCATGCGCTGCCATGGTTTGTAATACTGCAGTTTGTGTAGCCAGTGCATGTTGGTATGCTTGTTGGGCTTGCTGCCATTGTGTATGCATAGAAGGTTGTTGAGGTTGTTGAGCAGGCGGTGGGTATTGCCATTGTCTGGCAGGCATTTGTTGAGGAGCATCAGTTAGTCGATCAGCTTTATCAAGATGAGCAGCGGCACCATTTAATTGATTATTAGTAACTGTAGTCTTAGCTTGCTCCTTCGCTTTACCAATATCATTCAGCTGAGTAGTGGCATCGCCACTGCCACCAATTGATTGGTCATTAGCTATTGTTACCTTGGGATTCTTCTCCTGTGTATAAGTGTCATCTTTCGGATCAAATCCAATTCCAAGTAGCTTCTCTTTACTAACATCAATATTATACTTTGATTTCTTCTTTTGTGTAGAACTCTCCTTCTCAACAAGTTGTTGTTCATTATGCTTTCGTTTCTTATCAAATTCATTTAATATATCTTTATCATCTTTCCGTTTCAAGCTATTGATATTCTTTCTACCTCTACCTGGTACTACATCACGTTCAATCCCAAAGATTCGAGTATGTCCAATACCAATCTGTAACTGAGATGAGTTTGTTAATACTAATCCATCAATTGATACTACACGATCATTCACTTTAATCTCATTTTTAAAGTTACACAGTGAATTGATTTTACATATGGTCGCACCCTTGGTATCATTAATGAATTGCAATGTTAAACCTAACTTGCCTGGTGATATTACTAATTCCTTGTAACCTTCTTTTAGTATACTTTTATTACCATGGGGTCCGTAGAAACGACCTCTTGAATCATTTGGACCTGGCTTTCTAGCAATGGCATATTCTTCTTGAGTAGGTTCTTTTGCAGCTGAATCGCCAACAGCAAGGGCGGTAGGAGACATACTGATTGACTAATAACAAATATAGCCCTTACCTATGAGATCAACAACTCCGTATGATATCGTAGTTAAGTACAATAAATGAAATTAGTACTAGGTATCTTTACATCTAGAAGGTATCCTAGTATAGAAGCGTTGCTACCGTCAAATAAGGATTAACTAGCGGTCTATTGTTGTCATTACAATGATCATACTCGTCCGATTTATATTCTGTATTCAATACATACATAGTATATCATTCTAATGATTGTTTGATTGGTATGAACCCGGGGTTTTATGCAAATTCGAGTACCGCGTAATGCTCCGATGAGCTCGCGACGTGATGTGACTCCTATCCAATGCTATTGGAGGCAAGCAAATGAACTACTGCCAATTGAGATTCGTTGCCACTTATTCTAGGCCAATGGGGCAGGGATAGAGAACTGTCAACTCGTATACTATCAAGTGCCTATAAAAGCTAAAGTGGCTTGTGCATTATTCATCGAGATACGATCTTTCTCATTGCAATGAAGAATGAACGATCGAGTGAACTGCCCTACGCCTACAGCCACAACCACTAACGAACTATGTAACGCCGACGCTGACTCAATCTATGGAACAAAGCTTGGGAAGTTTTGTTGAACTGCCGATAAAGAATCATAACTTTATCATCATAATTTTATTATCACACATCATCATATTGCATTAGTACCTCTCCTCTATTGCACATATCTACTTACAATACTTATCATCGACTTAAATTACATACAACAACAATGAGATTGCTTAAACTAGTCACCGCATCTGTTCTTCACATGGTATCTCTCACTTTTGCAGAAGAGGAAGCAGTTCATCATCATTCATTGAATAATAATGGAATAAGGGGAGGAGATGGAATTGGTGAACAGCGATATCTACAAGAGGATACAGAAGTACCTACATCTCTACCAACATCATATTTCCCAACATCTTCATCTTCATCCTATTTCCCAACACCTGACACAGGAGGCTCACCGACCCCGGTTCCGAAGAATATTGTTGAGGTTGCCGAAGATGATCCATCTAACTTCTCCACCTTAATTACTGCTTTGGACGCCGCCGGCTTGGTGGATACATTTTCTGGTGAGGGACCCTTCACTGTATTTGGTAAGTGTATCATCATTGGAATAATTTAATGATCATCTTCTTCTCATATCATTATTCTCACATCATATGTCTGGTTTTGATTGAACACTGATACTTCTCAAATCACAGCACCAACCGACGAAGCATTTTCCAAGCTTGATCAAGATGTACTTGCATCTCTTCTCCTACCTGAGAACAAGGATCAACTGACCTCTATCCTAACTTATCATGTAATTGCTGGTGCTGCTATTCAAAGTACCGACTTGTCTGATGGTCAAGAAGCCGAGACTTTCAACGGAGATACCATTCAAGTTACTTTGTCAGATGATGGTATCATGATCAATGATGCTACAGTTACTACACCTGATGTTCTAGCAAGCAATGGTATCATTCATGTCATCAATGAAGTGCTTATGCCTCCTACGCCTGAACCAACAAATGCCCCGACAGATGCACCCTCAAAGCCTCCTTCGTTATCACCAACTCCGGCTCCTAAAAACATCATTGAGATTGCTTCTGCTGACGATACCTTCTCTACATTAGTTGCTGCTGTCACCACTGCTGACTTGGCTGATACGTTGTCTGGTGAGGGACCCTTCACTGTATTTGGTAAGTATCTTTGGAGTAGTAGACTGGTTAGCATATCATCTTTCTCACATCATTCTGCTCACATCATGTGTCTCTGTTTTCACAGCCCCAACTGAGGAAGCATTTAGTAAGCTACCCGAAGGAATAGTAGAGTCACTTCTCCAACCAGTGAACAAGGATCAACTAGTCGCCCTCTTAACTTATCATGTTGTCGTTGGTGCTGTTCGGAGCACAGACCTTTCTAACAGTTCAGTTACGACGCTAAACGGAGAGACCGTTCAAGTTGACACGGATAATGGAGTCATGATTAATGATGCTACTGTCATCGCTGCTGACATTGAGGCTAGTAACGGTATTATCCATGTCATTGATACGGTGCTTTTGCCACCAGAACCAACCGAGGCTCCCAATCCATCTCCTCCGATTGCTGAGGGAGTTGGTTCCGGTACCGAGCCATCTGAGGGTACTGATTCATCAGCTACGAAGACCTCCGATGAGAAGACAATTGTTGAGATTGCTCTGGGTGATAATAACTTCTCAACCTTAGTTGGTGCTCTTCAGGCTGCTGACTTGGTTGACACTTTATATACTGGCGGACCATTCACTGTGTTTGGTAAGTATCGACAGACAGATAGGATAGGTCAATATCGTCGATCATCAATTCTCTCATCATTTACTCACATCACATGTCATCTTCATCATGCACAGCCCCAAATAACAAAGCATTTTCCAAGCTTCACGAAGGAACTGTCGGAAGTCTAACAAAGGATCAACTGGCAGATATACTACTTCATCATGTAGCTCCTGGCGAGTTTCTTAGCACATCTCTCTCCAACGGTCAAGAAATTAAGATGGCCAATGATGATACCGTGCATGTTTCTGTATCTCGTGCAATCATGAAACAGCGGAAGAAGATGAAGCGTGGTGTTGTGCCGTATATGTCAGATACTACAGGTATCAAGATCAATACTGCCAATGTTATCAAAGCGGATATCAGAGCTTTGAATGGAATCGTTCATGTGATTGATACGGTGCTTATACCTAAAGAGTATACCAAGTCAGGACATGGAGCAGGGGGGGCGACGCACGCCGCTTCTAAATCGACAAAGAAAAGGAGCAAGGCATCAAAATCGGCAAAAGTATCAAAATCGGCAAAAGCAGTTACGAAGAGTAAATCGGCAAAGGCAGTGGTTCATCATGCCAAATCTTCAAAGAAGCAGGGCAATAAGGCTTCGAAAAGCAAGGGATCAAAGGGCAAGTGGACAAAGAAATAAAACTGTGTAGAGATCAAATTCATATAGAAGAAGCTTTTACTCTAGAATCTAGCTCCTAAGTGTAGATTGGTAAAGAATTAGGTTCATGCTTTGTCTTTATTGGCCTCTTCCAGTTTGGAAAGCTTCTTAACAACAAGTTGTAACTTATATAAATGTAATATCTTTTCTCGAGTATATCCTTTTCTCATATATCATCCCAAGTTTCCCAAACTACTTCTTCAAAATAACATACTCTGCTCTGATTCATCGAGAGTTTCCTCATCTTCATCTGTACTTACTCTACTCAAACGATCATTGAGTCTACCCCTACTTCCAGTTGTCATGACTTCTTGATCAGTGTTCGTCATGTGCTCACGTTGTCTCATCCTCTGAAGTCCCATCATACTCTGTTGCCTCTTACCTCCTTTACCTGACTTGGCAGAAGGGAGACTTGTACCACGTTTTGCAGACTTCGAAGAGGATTCAGGAGGGAACATAAAACCCTCAGGCAATAGGACAGCGTCAAGAGTATGTGCAATTCCTGTATAGAGGTAGAAGCAAATCAAGTCAGCGAGAAGAAAGTAGACAATGAAATGAAGATTAGTATCAATCACAGCATACTGCAAATCTTACCGTTGTTAGCAATAATGTCCAAGGGGGATACAACATTGGAGTCATTAATCATGATGCCATCATCAGAAACAGTAACCTTGATGAATTCCTCAGTGAGAGTCGGAATCTTGATCATACCGCCGAATGGCTCCGCAGACTCTGTCAATATCACACTATCAGCATTGGCTGGTGATACATGGAGCTTGAGAATGTCCTGAAGCACTCCTTTGTTCATAGGATCCAATAGATATTCATCAACCCCCGGGAAAGCTTCAAAGAGATTGGCAAATGCCTGGTCCGTTGGAGCTGTATATATTCATTAGACACATATGATGTGAGTGATATGTATCATAAGAGAGACAAGATGTGCAAAAAATCTAGTAGCTGCTCACCAAATACAGTGAATGGTCCATCACCAGATAAAGCCTCAACTAAATCAGCCTCTATGACCAATGCAACTAAGATGCCAAATGTATCCAAGTCGGCTGCGAGTTTGTCAACAAGGTTATCAGTAACCGAGGAAGGAACCAACACGGCGTCAATTTCATGTATCACACCATCATCTGCTTCTACATCAAATAGTCCATCGTCCAATACTACAGTCGCATTATTGACTGGACCAGTCACCACCAACGGTGCAGTAGTAAAGGTTAGTACCTCGCCATTGAGTGAAGGGACCATGTCATTATTGTCAATCGACCCCGAGAGGATTTCCCCTTCAATGGCATGTAACTTTAGCACATCTTGGAGTTGTGGTTTCCAAAGTGGCATCAATAGTTTATCAACTAACCCAGGTATCACATCATCAACAGCATCAAAGGCGTCGTTATCTGGTGCCAACACAGTGTACAATGGACTGCAATTATCACCAGTACAAGAGAACAGCTCTGCAAGGCCGGCCGTTTCTAATGCGAGAGCTATTAGCAGGAAGAGGAAGATACCTCGTTAGAGATTTACTTATTGCAACAAGTTAGAGCAAACACATTAGATAGAAGTCCTTACCTAATGTTGAAAATTGGTCTGTACTATCGGCTATCTCGAATATGCTATCAGCATTGACAGATTGGAGAGTACATGCCGAGGCCACGACGGCCATGGCAAGAGATAGCTTACGGAAGATCATATTGTTTAGTTTATATAATCGAGATGGTATGTGTTATCAAAACTACCTTCTTAGTGGTGAGTGATGTGGATGATGTCATGTTGCCTTTGCTCCACAACAAAGGAAAGGCGGGCCTCTCTATTGATAAACGACAACGATGAGCCTCTCTATTATCTATCGTCGATTCGGTAGTATGGTAGTCATCGTGCAGTTAAACGGAAACGAATAAAAAGGTATCCTCTTTGCTTTCTTTGTTGGACAATCGGATCGGTACGTGCCAAGTAAGGTGAGTGCTGCCTATTGTCACATAGTGATCATAGTAATACCAATAGTTATAATACAACCTTGTTTCTAACGTTAAACTATAAGCATTCTCTTAAGTTTCATGCTCATACACACACAATGTGACCACACACTAACAAATAACAACAAATAATCTCTCTATTTCTCTCTACATCATCACCTCCTTTGCTCGTCTTTTACTTGATGATCCTCGTTTACTCTTATAGTACTGTGAAGATTCTTCGCTATAGGAGTCAGAAGATACACTATCCCAAACTGATTCCGATGCTTGAGTTGCCGAGGGGGTATACTCACTATGTGAGGTATCATCGTCCTGTGCCGAAGAAGATCTTCTTGGCTTGGGGGGTGTGGACTTCCCTCCTTGTTGTTGCAACTTTTGATTATAATCAATTTGTTCTTGGATTTCACGTGCCGATGATACTTTTTGCTCAGCGGTATTATTACCCTTATTCTGACGCATCTCATTGATATACTTGGCAACAGATCCCCAGTCATTCTTGGATATAAAGCTATCAAGCTCTTGTTGTGTCCAGTCCTTAATGTTATCACTTTTGGGGGGTTCGGGGCCTGTGTCATCCTTTTGTCTTGAAGAAGACTTGTCCTGTGATAAATTAATATGATTACATACATCATAAGTGAGAAACGGTAAAGACAGTGGCCATAATTTACAAACACTCCTTCATTACCAACTAAAAACACTCACCTCCTTCTTCTTACGATTAGCGGCATCCCTTCTCTTCCTCTTACTCTCAATTGATTCATTACCAATACCACTTAATGCTGAGACATCATCTCCACTCCAATACTCATTGTCATCATCTTCCTGTCTACGATGTTGCTGCTTGGATTCGAGGGTACTCTCATCATTTGACGAGTCGCCAAGATTCTCAGCACGCTTCCCCGAGTAACGGTTACCTCCGCTACGGTTACGGCCATATGTACGTGTAGGTGTTGGAGGCATTTGCAACCCGTCCTTTAACTTTTCACGAGAGGTACTCTCTGGACGGCGGCTTGCTACCTGCTTCTCATTTGTATTCTCACTCTTCTTATTGTCCGTAAATATCTCCCTTGCAATTGGTCGTGGCGACCTTGGAGCACTAGAACGTGTGTTGGTAGCCTTCCTTGTGGTATCAGTCATGTGGGATGTGAATGTAGACTTCCGCCCAAGGTCGATTGACTTTAATGACTTGACACGACCATACATTGGCTGTTGACCAGGCAAGTGATCGGAGTCATATGAGTCTTCCTGTTCGTCAAACAAATCTTCTTGTTCATCTGCATCATCATCCGCATCGGACGTATTCTCTTGGGGTTCTTGCTTAACTTGTGCAACACGCTTTGGTGATGATGGAGGAGGTGCCATTGGCTCATCAAATGGCGCCTCTGGTTCATCAAATGGAGCATCTTCATCGAGGACGGGCGGCTTGTTAGCTGCCGCGGCATCACCACCATCGACTGCTTCGGCATCATTAAACCCTTCAATTTCAGATTCATCGTCATTAATATCAGCCATACCAGTTGATAAAGTTTCATTCACAACAATCTCTCCTTCCTTCTTGGTAACATCCTTACTATTACTCTTCTCAACTTTTGCAACATCACCCTCCTTCCTTTTCTTCTCATCTTCGATTGCTTTCAATTTCATCATCTCATCATATCCCTCAGGCTTAGTCCACTGTACCAACTTTGTCTTCTTATTAAAGTAATATGTTTTACCCGTTGATGCATCCTTAGTAGCTCTCCAATACTTGATTGTTTCATCGACAGCGGTGGTGTTGGTGGTAGTAGTTGCCTTATCCGTCGGGTTGGACTTCTTATCCTCGTCAACACCACCCTCCTCCTCAGTAGTTGACTTCTTCTTAAACCAACCACTCTTCTTCCTCTTCTCGGCTACCGATGCCATTGCCAATGTTTCCTCTACAACCTCCTTCTCTTCAGCCTTGTTATCCTGTCCTTCATCGTTACCAAATCCATCAGGTTTAGTCCATGAAACTTCCTTCGTCTTTTTATTATAATAATAAGTTTTATTTGTTGATGCATCGATTGTTGCACGCCAATTACTCTTGGTTTGTTTAGCTGTTGTGTTGGCATTTGTAATTTTGGTACTTTCAACTACTGCCGCGAGTGCAGTTTCTGACTTGGCGGTGCTAATTTGTTTACTGTCTTGATCAACCTTGGACTTATTTTTCTTGGATAGCATACTGCCTAAACCAATCTTCTTTCTACTGGGTGTGGTAGGAGCCTTATTCTCCGCTACTGCTGTGGTAGTATTGACTGCATTCTCCTTCTCCTTATTAGTATCTCCCTTATTACCGCCGCCGACATTACTAGTGGGCATGGTACGACTTCTCTCAATATTCCCATTCTCAGTAGTAGTAGTGTTATTAACCTCATCATACCCCAATGGTTTAACCCAAGTAACCTCCTTGGTAACACGATGATAATAATATATCTTATTCGATAATTTATCTAATGTTGCATTCCAATACTTTGCTTGTGTAAGTTGTTCTGAAGTTAGAGCTGATGCGCCGACAGGTGTTGGTGGTAAATTCATACCAATCAATTTATTCTTCTTCTTCTTGTTGGAAGTGGCGGTACTTTCATCTAATCGATCCAACTTATCACCAAGACTCGATTTGATGCTCTTGTTACTAAACCGTGCACGACTTGGTGAACCCATGGCCAATGATGATATCTTAGACTGATCTTCACCATTAACATTCACATGACCCATATTCTGTACTACCTCATTATGAGATTTATTCTTCTTGAAGAAGGATCGTTTAGGTGTCTTGGGCTGCTGTTTCTTACCCTTATCATCAGTATTCTCGGATTTTAATACAGGTGCGGAGTTAATCTCAACTTCACCCGATGGTGTAGCTGACAATCCCGATCGATCTTTGGTGGCCAATTCCGCACCACCAACTGGTTGACAATACATACCATCAAACGGATCACTCTTATTAGATCCCTTACTACGACTATTCTTTTTAATTAAATTGCCAAAGCTACCCTTCTTTTTAATCCCTTCCCCTCCCTTCTCTCCACTGCCTTGATCACCCTCGCCACTAACATGGGGTGCTAAATTATCATTCTCAAATTCGGTAACATCATAAACATGTGATATTCTTGGATCTACATTCTTATTTGATTCAATTACATTTACACCGGGTGTGGATCGTCCATCACTTTTACTATCACTTGGTGATATTTGTGTACTTGGTGCGTTTGACTTCTTGAGCTTTTTTAGTATCCCACCACCACCACCACCGCCACCTGAGTCTTTATTGGTAGTGGTAGACTTATTACGTGATGAGGAACTACCACCCATGAACTTCTTTAGTCCAGAAGTAGGCGTTGGTGGACGCTTCCCCTTGTTATTAGCATCAAACGAAGATGGATTTAATGTACTCTCATCTAATACCAATTCAACATTATCATATTCTACTGAATCCTCTTGTGTTACACTTGGCCTTAATCCTCCCTTCTTAGCAGCTTGAGGTGAATCCATGTATGTGTCATCATCATCAGGTGCCACACCCCAAACAGCCGGTTTTTCATACCGGTACTTCTTCTCCTCTTTATTACCACTGTCCCCCTTGGCCGCACTATCTTGAGGTGGCGGAGGTGGAGGGGGAGGAACTTCACTACCATCCAAACCATGAAAACCCGCCTCATTTAATATATCATTCACATTGTCTAACACACCACATTCATTTAATAATTCGGTTACTATATTCCCATTGTATTTTGATACTGTCTGTTGCTGCTTATTACTGTTGTTGTTGGGAGGAGAGGATAGATGACCACGAGGACCAATAGGGCTTAAACTAGCAGATAAGTCGGATATATTTGATTCATGTGAGGGTGCACGGCATAATATTTTATCTACTCTAAGTGGTGTACTTCCTCTTTGATTATTTGATGAGGTGTTTAGTTGTTGTTTAGTGGGTGAAGAGTTTGGTGAGATTATATTCGAATTATTATGTACTGCTGGTCTATTGGAATAGTTTTGTGTTTCTAGGCCTGACATTTTCGATGCTGTGGTAATACCACTCTGATTAATGGGATGGGCTGCGGGTGCCACTGCGCGAAGTGGTGCCAATCTATCCTCTCCTTCTACTTCATTAGAAAAGACATTGTTATTAAAATCTTCAAAGTTTGGTGGAGAATTGGGAGGTGTTGATCCTATTGTTTTATCTGGCGAGATTAATTTATTCTTTGAGAGCTGTTGTTGTTGCTGTTGTTGCGGACGACCACTACTTCTTGATCTAGGTAGACCCATCGTTTCAAGCATTAACTAATGTTCTATATCGATGCTAAAGATATATGTTTTGATTTCAGATAGGATTCTATGTGCGATTCGATTGTTAAGTTTTTATTGCAATGATATTTAGATGATCATATCATATGCTCATGCTCATATCTATCTATATTACTTGACTCTGCTTATACTATTACCACCACCTCTCTATGACGGCTCCATACACAAGCGTCGTTCTAAATAGAAAGAGGAGCCCTCGATAAAAGTTAGGCAGTCATGTTGTATATTTTGGGCTTCTTTGTTGATTTTTTATTCCCTCCATTAACCGTTGTAGACACGCGCTTATTCGCATCCATCAACATGCCAATATCAATAGAAATCAAATTGACCGCGGCTTCGCCTTGAAATTATTGCTTAGTTATTGCGTCATCACAATTGGACAACACATCATGTCGTTCGTATCAAGCTAGCAAGAAGGGATAATATTGCAATAGGGGCGGAATAGGGCACAATAATAGACTCTTTGTATTGCAATTGCAAAGAGATAGGTTATAGTCGTATCAAAGAACACCATTTAATATTCTACTGCCGACACACGTTGTCATATAGACAAACATAATATATTTGCATTGTTTGAATAGTAATAGAGATTATCAATAATAGGTATATCAAATCAATAACTAAGCTGTGCATATAATATTATAATATTGATACGGGCAAGGGCAAGAGATATCGATACATTTATCACATTTATCAAACAGTTATATAATCATGAAGACAAAACCAATCATCAATAACATGATGGGTCTACTGCAAAAGATGTTAATGTTAATGTTTCTTCAAGTTCTATCAATCAATGGTCAGGCGTGCCCGGGAGATACAGGAACGATTGTTGATGTGGCAGGAAATGCAGATGATTTCAATACATTGATTAACTTAGTTGAGATTGCTGGTTTGAGTGCAACTCTATCTGATCCTGATATTGTAAGCACGGTATTTGGTGAGTAGCTGTACAACTTGTTTATTTATGTTGGGTTTGAGATTCGTACACTTTCTGTTGTACCATATTATGTTCACATCATATGTCTACTCACACTATCTCACTCACACCATATCATTATACACTTTACAGCCCCAACCGACGAAGCCTTCTTGGCACTGGGTCAGGAGACTCTTGACTCTCTCAAACTACCCGAGAATAGTGATACACTAGCGGGTATTCTACTAGGCCATGTGGTCGATGGTGCAGTTATGAGCTCGGATCTTTCCAATGGTCAAATGGTTCAAACGCTCAATGAAGAGATGCCTATAGAAGTTGAATTTGGCACGGATGGTAGTATCGTGCTTATGGGTGTTGGAAGTAATGCCATTGTCGTCCCACTCTTCGATGTGCCAGCCTGTAATGGAGTCATCCACACCATTAATGCGGTTCTCCTGCCTCCTTCTGACGAGCCAGGTTGTCCTGAGAATCCTGGATCGATTGTTGAAGTTGCTTTAGGCGCTGCTCCGGAGTTCAGTATATTGGTTGATCTAGTTACTCGTGCTGATTTGGGTGGTTATCTAGCTGATCTTTCTAAAGAAAGCACTGTATTTGGTGAGTAGCTGTTGGTTATTCATGTTGGGTTTGAGATTTATACACGTGTCGTGTGTTTTGTCAGTCGTAATAAGTAGTTGTTCTCATCATATGTCATCTACTCACACATTCACATGATGTTGCTGACTATATCATATCTTCTACTTGACAACAGCCCCAAACAACGAAGCCTTCTTGGCACT
>Ga0214477_101325_pt1 | contig 12530 bp, 9 predicted proteins | sample M1_20Mar14CPVII9_FD_165058 | JGI IMG/M metagenome (GOLD analysis project Ga0214477, IMG submission 165058) | Marine eukaryotic communities from Monterey Bay, California, United States - M1_20Mar14CPVII9sort6BwellC16 | ecosystem: Environmental > Aquatic > Marine > Unclassified | place: USA...
TATTAGTATACATTGTATATATCTAATGGTATAATAGAAACAAGAAGAATTGCAAAGAAGAAAATTGTCATACCTTCATTCTCGATACTCCAGCTGCAGACTCTTTATATTGCAAACGTATATTATGTATCGTACAATGATAGAAGAATAGAAATAGAAAAAGATATTAGTACAGTAATAATATGTAATATATACATAGCAAATATCAATTGATAAAAAGCAATACAGTATTGCAATGAGAAAAATATACTTCGACTTACTTGGTACTTTGACGCGGTTGGCTGAGGATTTACCGACATTGACGGCACCCCAATCTTGTCCTGTTTGAATATTAGTGTTTGGCATGGTTGGATGATTGTTGTAGTAGTTGAAAGAAGGTAGCGGCGTGGTTATTGGGTATTGGATTGAGAGAAGTGAAATTGTGCGGTGGTACATTTTTGTACCCGTATATCCCCTAATTGTACCCGTAAATAGGCCATTTTACTGTCATTTGAGCTCCAAAAGGGCCCCGCTCAACCTGTGGCGGTGGCGTAGCGTGAGACCCATCGCAATTCACTAACACTACAATGCTAAACCCCCAGTCAAGAGGCACACACTCCCCCTATTGTATTACATCTGCTATGTCTATTAGTTGATTGGTTATCGATCGAGGGAGTTTATTGCATATCGATTGTAGGAAAGTACTTGACTCATATCTTCCACAATTTTTCTTGGGTTTTATTGCAAATCGATTACAACAAGTCCTTTATACATATACAACACATCTAGCATCCACAATCCACACACCATATCTCAATCATATGGCGGATCTTTACAGTAGTACCAATACTAACGGAGTATTTGTATATACGGAAGGGGCGGCAGTACCTCTCGATGTAGTTCGTGCACGAGTTCATCCTTCAGTTACTATTATACCTGAGGATGACATTTTACCAATGCCAAAAAATGAAATCTGTTGAGTTAAATGAAGGATTATTGCAGATAGGAGGAGCTGCATTCATGAAATGTGAAACACTTTCGAACATATCAATACCAACTACAGTAACTCGGATTTTCCCAAGTACATTTTATTGGTGTGCAAAATTGAAGGAGGTTAAACTACATGAAGGATTGCTGACAATAGGAAAGAAGGCATTCGATCATTGCTATTCTTTGAAACACATCAATATTCCTTCCACTGTGATCATGATACATAATCAAGCATTTTATCACTGTACATCATTAGCAGTATCTCTTCCTCTTCACGACAATATTGAAAGTATTGGAAATAGTGCATTTGGTAGATGTAAGTTTACACATTTTAGATTACCATCCTTAATAAGTACAATCAAAGACAGTTCTTTCGTTGAATGTGAGAGCTTGGTTTCATTAGAACTTCCAGAGAGCATATCTCGGATTGAATCATATGCATTTTACTTTTGCTATTCATTACGGAATATAGCCATAACACATGATGTACTTGTTCAGAACGAGAATGCATTCATGTTTTGTACAGATCTCCGAAAGATATTTGGTTACTCGGCAACTAATATCGTACAAAGTCTGAGACATAGATTTGATGATCTACCAATCCACAAAATGATATATTATCAATCATACAACAACATGTCAGTAGATCAACTTAAAAATGCAACAAACAATAGATGCGGTCAGCGGAGATCATTACGAAGTAAAGTGAATCCAACTGGCAAACAACAGGATTGCTTGGGGATGACTCCTCTTCACATCTCAGCATGCTCATCAGTGCAGAATGTTGAATTATATAGAGTATTGGTTGATAAATACCCTGAGACTCTCATTACTAAAGACAGGTGGGGAGCTGTACCTTTACTTTATGCAGTGTGGGGAGATGCACCCGATGAGATCATACAGTTCTTGTTGGACAGTCACCAGTCCTTCCACCCAAATTATGAGTTTGAGTGGGCTGGTATGATTAAGACATTGGGAGTAGCTGGTGCTCCAAAGAAATGTATTCTGAAGCTAAACAATATACAACAAACATTCTTCCTTGATCAAACAATTGATTGGACCATCATTATTCAAGACGCTTTAATATCACCTCCCGATCAGTACTATTGCGTACCTTCATCAATCTCATTTGGACATCTACTTCAGTGCAGTATTTCAGACCGCGTAGACAAGATAGGATTGAAACAGTGGCGAGATGACATTTCAGATTGTATTAGAAAGACTCTCCCTACAGAGAGAAACAAGAAAAGCATTGACTTTCACAGCAGACGGACTTTCCACACTGATCTAGAGACAAAACTTAGCTGGTACGAAGTTGAATATCACAAGTTAAAGGAGGCAACTTCAATTTTAGAACTTGTACTATGGAAGCAGAAGATAGATAGTCATCGCTCTCAGGAGAGAGGAAGGCGCAACAAGAAGATGAGATCTGACCAGGCGGGTGTAAGAGATCAGTGCCGTATTAGCAGTGGGTCAGATGTTATTATCCATCATACGCTACCTTTTCTCATACAAAAACACTAGCTTAATGTAAACTGGTCATCTTGTTAAAAGCTCTCCTTGTTAATTTATTAAGTCTAAAGGATTAAAACTTCATTTATTCAATACACAAGAAGCCCTCACGTTCCTCAGTCATCATGGATCTAATCCGAAGCTCTTCCATTCGTCTCCATACCTTTTCGATAAACTTTTTCTTGGCACCACGCTTCACACTTGACTTGTACTCCTTAACCAACGCCTTTAGCTCCTCTAATGAGGATTTAATTTCGGCTGGTACATGTGAACATGTTGAGATGTGCAGCATGAGAGTTTGACTAAAACTCGAATCTCCCAGAGAGTCGACACTAGCGGGAAAGTACATTCCATTAATCCCATCAACATCGTGACAGTGCTTACAGCATAGTCCTGGCATATCCTTAAACTTGACAGGGTCTAGACGTCGACGCTTGATAGTGGCCGAAGTATGCTTGCAGGGCAATAGTTGATGGAAAAGAAGATAAACAAAGTCCGATATCGTCGGAGAGTCTTCGGGTATCACAAATGGTGTTGTAGCTTGTTTTGCCTCGGACAAGACACGTTCAGTCTCGGCAGAGCATATACTGTCAAACTTGCCATACTTGAGATTCTCCTCATCAGTAGCTTCGGTTGTGGTGATATTCTTCTTGGAGGGATTATTACCACTGCTGCTCAATAATGATGCCACATTAGAGCAGCATGATGGTGATGAAGGCAAAGAACACTTCCCGATAGTTCCCCTGTGTCGTTTGGAGTGGTTTATAAGAAGAGAGGTCCTAAATGTATTAGATACTAGAAAGCAGAGAAAGGTACACATCTCATGCACACATCACAATCATATAAACTTACCCATTAGCCAACATCTCCTCCTCAGCCTTGGCAGCCTGTAATATGCATAACATCTCCTTACTAGGTTCACCACCCTCCCTTCGTTGATCTTCCCGATATTCCAATCCATGCATTGTATCCACCAATCCCAATTCACTTCCAGCTTGGGTATAATATGCTCTAACTAACTTATGTGACCGCTTCGGTCCCTTGCCTCGTTTCACAATCGTCTTGTACTTCGTCTTAACTTCTTCAGGTGTATATATACATGCATTAAAATGTACACGTTGGAAGTTCCTAATAGATTCAAATATATTCTCACGTTTGGATGGGAAGCATGTAGCCTGATTGGCTTGATGATATCGGGGTATATTCTTACAATGGATACATCGAAATCCCACTTGACCGGTGTGAGATGGACGTGCACCCTTCCCTGGTGCCATAACGTGTTGTTCCGTAGCGACAAACAGTTCAATACACATCGAACGTAGGAAACAATGTGCCTCGGATATAAACTTGGGATCAGATGGTAGATATAACTTTCCAATCTCTTGATTATCTGGCGGTAGTGGATGTACCCTGTATGGATTATTATTCGTTTCCTTAACTTCTACTTTACTTGCTACCATTTCAGAATAGATGCTATTATTCATAGCAATAGAAGCAGCGGCACTGCTACTACTATTGTTATTATTAGCAATAGCATTAGACAGCATATCCTGATACATACGTTGTTGTAATAACAATTGTTGTTCGTTTTTATAGGATTGTTGAATTTGTTTCCGAAAGTCAATTTCCAGTTGTGCTTGAACAGCTTGTTCTGCGAGGGCCCTTTCCTGGAGTGCATTTGCTATTGATTCTGCACTGGCAACAGCAGTTGAGGATGTGGTGGATACTGCGGGCATAGATGTATGTGGATATTGGTTAATGTTGGAAATGTGTTGTTGAATGTATTGTTGCTGCTGCAATTGTTGGATACCACCAACATTACTATTTTGCAGTGCGGCTGCCATGGCTACCATATTGCTCGGATTTGAGAGGAGATATTGGTTTAATCCATTCGAAGCTGGCCTTTGTGCTGCTGCGACATTTTGATGATTTGCAGTAAAATTGTTACCATTGCAAAGCAGTGATGATAAAGTTTGCTGCATAGGCCTATTATTAGAATTAGAAACGAAGGAGGACGCCGCCCGACGACGACGACGTTCCAATTCTAATAGAATTAGAGTAGTTTCATTATCTTGAGATTGTGGTGGTGCAATGAGGGAGCTGCTTGCAGTAACAGGCGTGGAGTTGTTATAATTTGAGGAGAAGGCTGATGATATTGTACTCTCCCCCCGAGTAGATGATGTTGTTGAAGGGAGGGGGATACCACCCGCCGTATCCTCTGATAACATATCATATAATGGTCGTTTCCGTAATGGTAAACGCTTGGGAGCAGTAGATGTTATTCCATTATTATTAGCATGTGTCTGAGGATGTCCATTGTTGTTATTATTGTTGTTATCAAGGCTGTTTGTTGATGTAGTCTCTGCCTCTATTTGTGGCATCTCTGCCGCTGCATTTAATAATGCCTGGAAAGCATCCATAGTTTAGTCGGTGTTGCTGTGTATTTAGCACTGATAAAGCAAGTATATTATAATATATTAGGCAAGTCTGTATAGTTAATGTAATATTGATGTGTGTCGATAGTCGATAAACAATTGTTATTTTTCCTCACCACATTTCTACCTCATTTGTATTCGTGTTGTGACATATCTCGGTACTCATTTCGTCGTTTTGAGTGTACTAATTTAGCATAATTAGGGGTAAGTAAATAAGTAGCCTGTTGGTATAATAAAATAAATTGTTTTAAAAAATTAACTTACATAAACTGAATGACCTGAACTTGTGTAAGGTTAATTATTAACGTACTACTAGTATTATTAGGATACCTTTTAAACATGTTTTACACATTCTCAGCAAGAAAGGGAGAAATAATTTGACAAAAGTAAAAGCCTCAAAAATGGGGGGCATCTACATTAGGGAACCAATTTAGCCCCCATTGTATCAATGCAATTTCTATGTAATTTCAAGTTTGGTGAGGTAGCGCACAAAAGACTCTTGTATTGCGCACAATAATGTTTCTCAAATGCAATACATAATGAACACAACAACAACTGCAAGAGACATATTATAAATGAATTGTTCCTTGTCAATAGCCTCTATCAATTGCAATACTATACACCCATTAACTAAACCATAACCTCCTAAACACACGCCAAACAAACAGTCCAAACAACAACACACATCATGAGCATGTACCACAATAACTACAACCACAATAAAAATAACGATACCAACTCGTTTGGTAGCTCAGTCGATACACCAGACCCTGAAATACCCGAGGATATGACAGAGGAAAAGGCTATGGAAATATGGTTACGGAAAGATGATGAGATACGTGCCCGAATGATTCGTGAGGAGGAGATGGCCGCTGAGCGTGCGGCAGCCGAACCATATCAAGAGGCAGTGTTAGGTGAGCAATTATATCATCAACAATTGCAACAACAGCCCAATAATCAGGGTGGTATCGAAGCAGCAGCAGCACAACAACATTATCAATCAACAAATAGTGAATATGACATGTCATATGATTCAGACTCCTGCGGTGATTCTAATTTACCACTTGCAATACCTGCAGCACAATCTAATTCAGCTGCTTGGCAGGATGCTATATCCCATAATCCCATAAATCCAAACGATCCAGCACAACATGAGACATGGTTAGCATATGAACGATTTATTCAATTAAATAAACCAGGTGTTGCTGATAATTATGTACCATCTACACCGGGTTTGGCACGGTTAATTGAAGAACAGAGGGAGGAGGAACGTCGTGCATTAGTTAGAAAAACGGAACAACAACAGGCGCGTGCTGCTGCTGCTGCTGCCGAGGCACAAGAACAGCAAAGTACTTCATCTCCATCCTCTACTTCATTACGGAGAGAGGAGTATGTTAATCAGCAGATATTACGCATGCAACAGCAACATCAATGTCAGTGGGATAATAACAATAATTATGCATCTGGGTTTAATACGAGTGCGTATGGTGCACAACATCATCAACAGCAGATGATGAGTGCACACCAAATGGGTGCCTCGTCAATGTCCACATCACAAGGATTATATACTTCACATGCTGCTCAAGGTACACAAGCAAGAGGGGGTGGATTACCACCCTTAGTTATGGACGATGATGTTTATAGACGGTACCACCAAGAACAGCAACAGCAGAGAATCCCTGCTATTGATCCCCAAGATCCCCTCATCCTTGCCCAAGCTAGGGAACTCGAACGTATATCCCACGAACGTAAATTATCTGCTGCCCAAACTCTTAATGATGGCAGAGGTAGTAATACTACTGCTTATCCACCCTCAAGAAATATCAACTCTTTTGATGTTGTTGCTACTCCCTCAACTCCCCCACTTGATGATCTCAAGCCTGCAGCCAAGAAGAGTAGTGATTCTTCAAGTTTATCATCAGAATCATTCTATCTCGCTACACCCCAATGTACACAATATAATACCCAACCGGTTATATGTTCTCATTGCCAAGCTCCTTTACATACACACCCATTAGCCTTGAATTACTTCTGTCAACAGTGTTGTCGAGTAACAAGAAAGGATGAAGGGGGTGCCGAGTATCGACAAGGTCAAGTTGGTCAAAAGTCCGAATGGGGCGAGAGCAAGTATGAAGAGAAGATGATGGAAGGTGAGGATTATTTAGATCAAGATGATATGATGGGGATAGGTTCGTGGGGGTCGAGTAGATGATGCCCTCAAGTATATGTGCTAAGGGTGATATAGTAATCACCCAGTCATTTTGTAGGAATATATATTTAGATTAATGTTTAGGTATTGCTGTTAAGATAATAAGTTATTCTACCTTGTCTTTTTTTAGTCGTCACTACGAAATGCCATTCTATTTGTGGATAGAAAATCGGAACATATCTCATCCATCTTTGTTGCCATTTCGATATCCTGTAAGGTGAGGAAAGGGCAATAAAGCATTAGTGGGGATGTGTATGTATGCTTTACATTACAAAGTATAGAAAGTAACTTACATTTGTGGATAAGCCATTACAATCATGTGTTGTGAGTGTCACTTCTACCCGATTATAAACATTGAACCACTCTGGATGATGATTTAACTCCTCCGCCAATACTGCAACCTTCGACATAAACTTCCAAGCTTGAGCGAAATCAATGAAATTATATGTTTTGTTTATAGCATCTCTACCTTCTAGTATCGTCCACTCTGTACCATCATTCTTTGATACTAGTTTGTCAAGTAATGTCGATCTTTGTTCTGGTGTTAGTGATATTGGATCAGATGACATATATCGTTTTTGTTGATGTTTACTTGTATCATGTTGTAAATAATACTGATGATTTTGTGATGATATTGAGCATGAATAAGTTTCATACGCCGCCGCCGGCACCGCCGCCGCCGAACAAGTTATCTTCCTCACTATCCCGGCAGCACGACGAGCAATTGCAACCCTTGACATCATACTATGTTTTCTCAACACAATGTCGTATTTTGCAATTAAGTACCATGTACCCGTTCACGCACACGGTGTGGATGTTTTTGCAGTTAGATCGGATCATCATCCTGCACTCCTCTTTGACTAATTTATAGATTGACGATTGACTTTTTTCAATACTTTCATCGTCTACAATCATATATTCTTCAATGACAAAATATTCTTTCCCCCATCCCAAAGGTCATAACTTCAACACACGAACCCAATTAAAAATAAATACCACAATTGTCCACAAAAAGAGTGTCAGTATGGAAGAAGCAAGCAATAACAATGCCGATATATTTGTATATTTGGGAGAGTCCTCGGTAGTACCTCAGGATGTAGTACGTGTCCGAGTTCATCCTTCTGTCACTGTTATCCGTCCGTCGGCATTTGAAGAGCGGTATAAATTAGAGGAGGTAGAACTTTGTGATGGATTATTAGAAATTGGTTGCCGCGCATTCTCTGAATGTAAATCATTGAAACGTATTTCAATTCCTTCGACAGTGAACAAAATTTCTTTTGAAGCATTTTACTTCTGTGAGAAATTGGAGGAAGTGCAACACGATCATCCCAACAACTGTACAAAATATTGGGTTTTCAGCATTCTGTCATGTACCTTTACATACACTCATCCTGCCAGAGGATATTAAAAGTCTTGGAGCTGACTCGTTCTCTCATGGACGATTTTCAACCTTCCGATTGCCGCCCAATATTACCTCAATGAACATGTCAATTTTCAACTTTTGTAGTTCCATGTTTTCACTGGAGTTTCCAGAGAGTATCACGGATATTTCAATACCTCTGCAGGTCGGGAGTTATAGCAGATATGAACCCATGTTTCTGGCATACAGAAGTTTATCTTTACGGAATTTAGCACTCCCTCACGATGTAGCATTTCCATCTAATGTATTTTCGGATTGTACAGATCTTGAACAGCTATTTGGTTCAGTACCAAACATCATCAATGCATTGAAGCATCGGTTTGACGATCTACCAATTCACAAGATGATATACTATCAATCATATAACAATATTACAGTGAATCAACTCAATAATGCAACGGATATCAGAATTAGCCAACAGCGTAGTAAGATCAATCCAACTGGCAGTCAACAGGATTGTTTGGGTATGTCTCCTCTTCACATACTTGCCTGTTCAACGGCTCAGAATGTTGAATTATATCGGTTATTAGTTGATAAATATCCCGAGAATCTAGTGACTGAAGATAGATGGGGAGCAGTACCATTACTCTATGCCGTGTGGGGGGGTGTACCTGATGAGATAATGCAGTTCTTGGTAGAAAGTTATAAATCCCACTACCCAAATTATGATATCAATTTGACAGATATTTTGCTGACATTAAGTGTGGCTAATGTATCAGAGAAGTGTATTCAAAATCTGCTTGATATACATCAGGATTTCTTCCCTGATCAAACAATTGAATGGGATCAGGTGTTTGAAAAACTTGCTGAGTTTAGGACTACAACTTGGAAGGTTCACATACTTCATTCACTACGCGTGCACGCGGCAGTCACGTTCCGATTTCTGGTTACATGTAGTATATTTACTCGCCTAAATAAAATCGGTGTGAAAGTGTGGCGAGATGATGTTACAGCTGACATTCAAAACATCTCTGATGTCAAAATTGACGTTGAATCTAGGGATACCAGATATGATTGTGAGTATAAGTATAGCGTCGCCAGAACAATTCCCTTGAACAACATCAAGTCGAAACTTGCCCAATACGAGGTTAACTACCAACAATTGAAGGATGCCACTACATTGGTAGAACTTGCACTATGGAAGAACATGATCAGTGCTACTAGTCGACCGGGCGGAGGCGGAAAGAAGATGAAGTTGGAAGAGTCAGAATTTCGAGAACAGTGCCGTGTCAACTGTGGAGCTGACATTGTTATTGAACATATGCTGCCATATCTGTTGCCTACTCAAGTGTAAATCCTATACGAATAGGCTAGTAAAGTTTACATAAACTAGTAGTAAACAAAATCCTATATTCCTAACTTTAAACATGTTATCATGTCGTCATATGGAAATTGACTTCTGGTCTAAGTCTATATTTCGTCCCATCCCCACTTACCTCCTGCACCCAAGTCAGGGGCCTAATTTACAATACGTCAACATCAACTGTGTTCAATCTAATCAATCTATATATCTAACTTCATGGCTCTAAGGATATTCTCCGTACAATACCCTTCTCTTCATTCTGCTTTGTATCGTTATCGACCAAGGAATCCTGCTTTTCATTCACAGCAGCAACTTCTCCCGAGGAGTCAACATATCCATTGGTATTCGGCAATGCCTTTTCCTCATCTAATACACTGGGAAGCACTACCCCCTCGTCTTCATCATCGGTAGGGGGGTCAATATTACACGATAATTCAGAGATTGTCGAATCTCGAAAATCATTATTGGTTTTGGTTGTATCCAAGGCAGATTCCATCATGTCTAAAACTTGCTGAGTATCATCTATCTCCTTCTTCTCCTTATTAATAACATCATCTTCTGTGGGTGGATCAGGCTTATCCCCATCATCAGATGTTATATTCCATACTACAGGCGGGGCAAAGGATAGACTCTTCTTCTTCTTCTTCTTCTTCTTTATATCCTGCTCTTCTCTACTGCTACTATCTGGTGAGTCTGTATTATTCCGCGCATTAGCCTCGGCCATTACCTTCTTTCGTATTTCAGATGCCTTTGCTCTTTTACTACCCGCGGGCTGTTGTAATGCCTGAGCTTGTTCATCTGACTTTTGTTTGGTATAATAATAATAATAATACAATGAACCGAATCCAATACAACAGCATAATAATATTGTAATGCCGATTACTATACCAATAATTGCACCGTTACTTAAACTAGTATCACTTGTATTATCATCTTCTTCAATGGTAGTAGGAGGTACCCAATTAACATCTATACAATTCCCATCTTTTAATAAACTTTCTATAGCCTTTTCTCTACCTAAATAATATGTAGTAACTAAATAATCTACACGTGAATTACAATTAAAATTCATTTTCATATATTGACATGATCCACAAAATGCATCGATTGGTATTGTTGATAAGTCTGATCCATCTGATTTGCATGTTTCTAATATTGATATACGTGCATCTTGTAAATTTGTTGATTCAGGTGAGTTACGTACTAGGTATTGTGCACGTGCCTCACATGATATGTTGCCTTGCCATGTACACTTTCCACAGAATTCTATTGTTGATATATCATCTGATCGTAGTTGTCTATTGTTATTAGTACGAAGATGATGAGGCAGTTGTGTAGATTGTTGATATTGTTGAGGAGTTTGGATTACATGTGTTCTGATATCTCTTTGGATAGTGTCATTTATTGCAACTGCCGCTGTGGCGGAGAATAGGATGAGCACGAGACTACCTCTACCCCTCATATTATAATATCTCTAACTTCCTTCCTTTACCTACTCGTTGATTGCAATAAAGTGGATACGATACGTCAAATGAAAATAAGAGAGATATCAAGTGGCCCCGAAAATTAGACAAAAAGCTTCTTGGAATAAATAATAAGGGCAATTCATTTATTCTTTCCGCGGGTCTAAAGTGTGTCACAATCCACTAAATCAAAAAGTTAAGCAAGATTTTAGACTACGACCTTTCATACCAATACATACATCACTCGAAGGCATACAATGGTCGACAAACAACTCACTTATACATGATATATGTAGTATATAATATCATCACATAATATAGGATACCAACGAGTATATAAAAAGATACACACGCACGACGACCTTGATGTAATTGTAGCTTGATCTCCTCCCCGACGATAAGAATAAAGATATCAACAATGAAACATATCTCATCATTCGTCTTCATCACAGCTATCATTTGCAATACAATATTGCAATTAGTAAAAGCAGCAGAAGAACTAGATTTATACATTCGAGACAAGTATGAGACATCTGACGGTAGTAAATGCGACTCATGTAATACATCAAACGACAGCGATTGCTATCGATCATCACGAACTCTCTTCCTCAAAGATACATGCTTCAATCGCGGCATTAGTAAATCAAGCATCTACAATGAAGTATCCACAAATATAGTATGCCGACAAGACTTCAGTGCTACATGCAAGGAAAACAAAGATCGTAATCCAAAGTTTGATGCAAACGATATCAATGATTGTAGAGATACTTGGCAATTAAAAGAATGTGTTGATGGAGAACGAATGACACGATTATCAAATTGGTGTATTGAATCAAATCAACCAATTGATGATTTTGTTGTTCCGTTGTTACAGTTCAAGGAGTATGATGCTTTAGGGGACTGCGATACTTCGAGTACACTACTTTATACCGACCTGACATGGGCGGAGTTTGTCTATCACATCATTCACTCAAGAAAACAATTAATGGAACATATGTCAGTGGTAGTAAACAAGCCTCCTGTATAAACAGCAATACATATAGTTCAGTAAATTACATGAGTACCGATTGTACAGGATCAGATATTGAACTAGGTGAACTTGATGGTACTTCGAATGAATGCCCGACCACTGACCCAAAGACAGCACTTTGGTCGGATGGAGAAGAGAATATCTATACTGTTAATTGTGATGCGCCTACTATATATTGTAAAGCATCGG
>Ga0214477_101326_pt1 | contig 12529 bp, 5 predicted proteins | sample M1_20Mar14CPVII9_FD_165058 | JGI IMG/M metagenome (GOLD analysis project Ga0214477, IMG submission 165058) | Marine eukaryotic communities from Monterey Bay, California, United States - M1_20Mar14CPVII9sort6BwellC16 | ecosystem: Environmental > Aquatic > Marine > Unclassified | place: USA...
TTTCCGAATCAGACCTAAACAGGTATGAGTGATCACTGCTATTAGACATATTCTCTTCTTGTTGATCATTCGCAACATTTTCTTTCTCCAGTGTGTCATTCTTCGCTTCTATCTTCTTCTCTCGAGACACCTCAGGCATTGATGAGTTGAGTTGAAAGAAGGGATGCATGCTTAAAATCTTTCTTGCTGTTCCTCTCTTCTTTGCTGAGGCTTCGAGCAATTGATAAAGTAACTGTTCCATTGACTCATGCATCTTTACATTGGCTGGTACCGACCAATTGTTGTCCTTCACACGCTCAATAATTTGTTGTATACGTCTTGTCTTTTCAATCGATAGATCTTGATTGGGAGTTGGTTGTGAGGCCGGTAAAGCGAATGGATTACGGCCAACAATCAGTGTGTATAACAGACACCCTGTAGACCAAAGATCAGAAGGTTGACCATATCCTTTAGAATGATTGCCTTCAGTTTGTTGTGTGAATAAAGATGCATCAACTCCTAGTATACTATCATCTTCAACATTTGTATCATTTGACCTTGTATGTACCCTAGCTGCCGTTGTAGAGTCAGCTTGCATCACTACTTCAGGTGCTATACATGATGGTGTACCACAAAATGTCCTCTGAGCCTCGGCCCAATCCTCATCGTCCTCCATCTTATTTGCTAAGCCAAAGTCTCCAAGCTTTATTTGACAATCCAATAGACTAGAACATTGTTTGTTTTGTTTACCCTTCTTTGGTGATATCTCATTAGCACTCAATGGTTGTATAGGACATAGAAAGATATTTGCAGGTTTGATATCTCTATGTACTATACCCCGAGAGTGTAAGAAGGATAATCCACATAATACTTGTGATAGGGCATGTTTAATCTGATTGGAACTTAAAAATGTTCCTTCGGGCAGTAACATCCCTGTACTACATCCACCATGATTATCATTTTGCTGTTGCTTTCTCTCATGTCTAACACGTTTAATATATCCCTGTAAATCTCCAAATGAACAATACTCTAATACTAATGCCGACATATCATTGCCTGTTATTTCATGTTTATAATCAAAACTTTCATATAATTGTACAATGTTGGGATGTTTTGAGGATGACACTGATAAGTGCACATTAATCTCACGCTGTAGGAGTGATTCTATAGTATATGGTACTAAATTCTGTGGTTGTGATTGGTTGTATATCTCATCATTATCTCGATTGTTATTATTAGGTGCACCATCATAACAATTTGATGCACCTTGTTGCTGTTTACATTCAGTCACATTAATTACCTTAATTGCAAAATACCGCCGTATATTTCTATCACTACTCTTCCTTCGACAAAGATTCACTGTGGCAAAGCTACCCTTGCCAAGTTCCTTGCCTATTTCATACCTACTTGCCATGGTTCAACACATACATACTATCAAAGAATTACTATGAGAGTTGATGAAGATACCGATGGAGATTATTTATGGCTAAGACCAATGAGCGCCAGTAATATTGGAGTATCAATGTATTAAATCATATTGAACATGCTCATATCTAGTCATTAAATCAGTTACAGCCTACAGCCTATTGTACAGCGCTTTTTCTATTGGTGGTGAGTAGGTACGTGACGGCAGACACGTATCTTTATTTATGAGAGTCGGCATACTATGTCTACGGTTGTTGATAGTAAGTATGTATGTACGTAATTAGTTGTTGACATCATGGATACATTTACCGATGATGTTATATTTACACTATCATTATATTTAGTACCCAAAGAACTTGCAAATCTTGCATTAGTATGCAAGCGCTTTGGTTATAATGATAACACATCATCAAATGCTAAGAAGAAAAAGACAACATCAAAACAACAAAAGTATGATTATCCATGGTCTCTAATGGAGGAGGCATCGAGAAGAAGAATATCTGCAGCTAAGAATGATATACACAATCCATATAGACACTCTGATTTGATTACTATACGTGGCGAAGAGTCATGGATATCAGTAGATCGTAAATTCTGTGGTTGTGATTGGTTGTATATCTCATCATTATCTCGATTGTTATTATTAGGTGCACCATCATAACAATTTGATGCACCTTGTTGCTGTTTACATTCAGTCACATTAATTACCTTAATTGCAAAATACCGCCGTATATTTCTATCACTACTCTTCCTTCGACAAAGATTCACTGTGGCAAAGCTACCCTTGCCAAGTTCCTTGCCTATTTCATACCTACTTGCCATGGTTCAACACATACATACTATCAAAGAATTACTATGAGAGTTGATGAAGATACCGATGGAGATTATTTATGGCTAAGACCAATGAGCGCCAGTAATATTGGAGTATCAATGTATTAAATCATATTGAACATGCTCATATCTAGTCATTAAATCAGTTACAGCCTACAGCCTATTGTACAGCGCTTTTTCTATTGGTGGTGAGTAGGTACGTGACGGCAGACACGTATCTTTATTTATGAGAGTCGGCATACTATGTCTACGGTTGTTGATAGTAAGTATGTATGTACGTAATTAGTTGTTGACATCATGGATACATTTACCGATGATGTTATATTTACACTATCATTATATTTAGTACCCAAAGAACTTGCAAATCTTGCATTAGTATGCAAGCGCTTTGGTTATAATGATAACACATCATCAAATGCTAAGAAGAAAAAGACAACATCAAAACAACAAAAGTATGATTATCCATGGTCTCTAATGGAGGAGGCATCGAGAAGAAGAATATCTGCAGCTAAGAATGACACACTGGAGAAAGAAAATGTTGCGAATGATCAACAAGAAGAGAATATGTCTAATAGCAGTGATCACTCATACCTGTTTAGGTCTGATTCGGAAAGTGAGGAGAAAGAAGAGATTAATTCATGTGCTAGAGGTCAACCATCAGGCTCGATATCATCAGCTTTGTCCGCAGCAATAGAAGCTGATGATGCTACCCTGAATTTGTCTTTAGAAGTGATTGAAGATTTAACAAGGCACCAACAATTGGCAGCCAAAGCAAGACCTCAAACGGAACCACTGCATACTCGTTGGTCAGAGGAAGACAAGGACTTAGATGATATAGCTGAAATTTCACTAAGTTCAACTTGCCAGGGTATTGCAGATCTTAAGAAGTATCACCAAGCAGCTGCCGGGTCTTCATCTATCGTCTCTACATCAACTGCAATAAGGAAACAGATTGATAAAACTGATGATGTGTTGAGTACAATCGAAATAATCAAGAGTACCATTGGTGCTGAAGATATTATGGTTCAACAAAGTGACGCCGCTAAAGCCACAGAAGAATTGCCGTCGTTAGAAGAAATATCCGAGCCTCATAATGTATCAATGAAGGCACTTCGGCTTTCAATCAAAAAGTATACGTGGGTAGAGTCTCTATCAGACGCGACTGCAGTTAGACTGACACTCTTCTGTTTAGGCACTGAAGGTTTGGTTATACAAAGAGAGATAGAAGGATCTTCTAACGATCTTTGGTTGCATGTATCAAGTGACGGAGAAGGCATACTGTGGGGCAAGCTAAAGCCAAAATCTACTTCATCTTTCATGTCAACCTCGACAGCATCACAAAGTGATGAGCAGTTGTTAATGGAAGCCTACTCAAGAGCTCCCACTGAATTTTCTGAACGGAATCTATCATCACTCCTATCCCTTAAATGCAATGATATTATGTCATTATACGAGTCGCTTGAAGATAAGATTAACCAAATCAAGGCGGCAGAAACACCAAAGCTTACTCTTCATTTGTATACGACGGCGGCAGCCGATAATACATTACAACTGGTTGCTAGCACAATGCTTATGGAAAATGAAGACATTGAGACTAAGTTCGTTAAAGATGGAACCATCATTAGGCTATCTTCGTCTGATGAGAGCATTACTGTTAGAGGAGAAACGGGTACTATAACGAAGCTAGATGTTGACTGGGTTAAGTTGAAAGCTGACGATACACCAGTGCCGTCATCATCTAAGAGAATGTTTAATGATCTTGGACCATTGCCGCGGTTTGTCAATGACCTGTGCTTATTCATAGAGTCTGCTAGAGAGTGTCTCTTGATGATCGAGGCCGAGGAGAAGGCTAGCTCTCTAACACAAACTGATCATACATATCCTGTTAAGAAAATTGTCATGAATGGCTGGCATAGAAGTGGTTGGATATCTGTACAATAATATATATAATGTAAATTAACATTGTATCCAATGAACGGTGAACTGTGCTAATAACACCACATTGCTTGCACTTAGCTCTCACAGAAACTCCCGGTATCCTAGAAATGAAAGCACTCCCTGGGTCCAGGGTACAGTTTTAATGGCCAGGCACTAGTAAGTGTCTAATAAAGCTAAGAGTATTGTAGAAGGAGGATTAAAGCTATACAACAATTTGCTAGTAGTGAATAATTTACACCTCTTAGAGCAGAAGCAATTTGGCACTGAGATATTCCATTTTCCCCCGCTTCTCTCTTTGCACACACCTTCTATGCACTACTGACTGGATATCATTGCATCTATGCCTTTTTGTAACTGTTGGGCCTGGTATTGCAATACTAATAGGTCCGATTTGAAGCGTCTATCTACCTGATGTCTAACTACTGTCTCTTCTTTGCATCGTTGGTTTAATGAACAATCATCTACTACTTCTCCTTTAGATTGCTTATTCATATCTAATGCAATATTCCTGTACATAGCCTTGTGATCCTCCGGCATATTACTCCAATCTTGTAGAGCCATCAATCTGAAATGTTCAAATGTTTCTACTTTCTTTTTCTCCTCTGTCTTGGGATCTATATAGTATGCATTCTCATTTTTGATAGTTTTCTTCTTATGCTGCCTCTTCTTATCAAATGGTTTGTATGTATTGATGTACTCCTTGAACTCGTTGACGTCAGTAAAATCATTCTCTCTATTGAATATCTCTATCGATCTTCTTTTAGTGTACACATTCCATGCATTTAAGCGTAATCGTCGATAACGCTTCATGTTCTTCATTTTCATTGTTTTTGTGGCAATCGTTAATATTGTGATCTATATTACTATTATGCTGTAGTTCTAAACAATGGCAGTCGGCGGCTAGTTGTACGATATAAAGTTGACGTTCATTCTGATCACCTAGAAGTAGAAGAAGATCGGCAATTCTAAAAACAAAGGCTGGGAGAGAAGCCCAAGTAAGAATACACTTAATCCGTTTGGCGAGCGGACGAGATATCGTGAGCAATATTTCCATCATTACTGGAATAGATGCTATCAATATCATCAGAATTAACAAAATCAGTTATTTGGATGATTCGGATGCTTGTGGGGATATGATAGGTTCAATGGCAGCGGCAATGGAGGTATGTGCACATGATGTGCATCTTTTTTTGATGGATAAGCCGTAGCAGGAAGCGCTCATATGAGCAGGTCTTTGAAGAGGGGATTTTGGCACTTTACTCTTCAAAGTTACAGCATAAGTACAGCGACAACTAACTACTAAGTACATGAATATAACAAATAACACCTACATCAACCTTTCTTCAGACAAGTCTGTTTACCACCTTCTCCGATATGGTACTTCCAATCAATTTTGATCCCTGGATGTCGGGGTCTCTTCTTTGGGGTACTCTTCTTCTTCTTCTTGCCGCCGAACTTCCTCTTCCCATCAAGACCGGCTTTCTCCCTCGCCAAACAATAATTCCATACCTTAGTTCCATCTTTACTTGGATGATCTTCATACCCGCGGAAGAAAGAGTTCGTATATTTGTTTCGTCTCAACTCAGAAACATATCTGACAGTATTCCAGTCTCCTCTCTTGATAAGTAATCTCATGTGATCCCCACTCCGCACCCTTGATAATGATACAAAGAGGCCTTCCCATGACATTTTGTTCAGATGGAATGAGTGCTCGGAAATACACAATATGATTCGATGGATTGTTTTTCCCTGAGCCTTGTCAATCGTAATACTGAATGCAGGTTCGATTGGGAAGTGATCTTTCATATCAATTAGTGAGTCTTTATAATATAAACCTTCCTCGATCAAATCACAACCTGGCACATATGTTGACTTAAATTTGATGCCGCTTCCATCTTGACAAGAAATTGGAATCACAACACGTCCGTCATTCGTGATGCTACCCTTGCCACTTTGCAGCCACTCCTTCCTGTAAGCTTTCTTCTTAGCTTTTGTGGCAGATGAGTCTTCTTCAAAGTCCGGAAATAACTCTACATTGATTGCAGTTGGTGGAGAGTCGAGGTCGATAATTTCACCTGGTTTTGCCTTTGTAAATAACGTGTTGAATCGCCTTCCTTCAACTCGATCTCCGAATGACAAGGAGTGATACTTTATTTCTGTACCGTTTGCCAGTCCATCATCGCCATTGATGTTGTGGGTATTGAGATAGCCCTTTGCATCTGGTATGAATAGCTCCCAAAAGCAACTATTCTGCATGGCGTGAGATATACAAGCGTCTGTTCTTGGTTTTCCTATCCATTCGCTTTCCCGTCTCTTCCTTGCCCAGCGGACGACGTTCACCCTATGATACCGAGCATATCGTTTGGCTTGCCAGGCATTGATCTCCCTTCTCTCCATATTGCCAGTGACAAGAATGGTGGCAAAGCGAAAGTCATCACCATCTAAATCTTCGGCAGACAACTTCTTATACGTCTTCAAGTCCCCGATAGAGATCTGTCCGGTATCACTCATTTTGTTCAACACGTCCGTATGCTTTTGATCACCAGACCTGTGTTGAGTTGTCAACTTGATGTAACGAAACTTCGTGAATAGATAGCCTCCCATCTTGGCTAAACTAAGCTTATCAACCGACTTTGAAGTTAGTGGCTTGCCCTTTTCTTCAATATGTTGCATTACAACGGCTGGAAGATTGCTACCACTAGTTGGAGGCTTCTGTTCAAAGTCTCCTAGAAGTATGATCATACGCCCACCGAATGGTTTGTCATTGCCAAACATCTCCTGCATTCGAAGGTTCAGATATGCCAACATGTAAGGTTGAACAGTAGATATCTCATCAATTACAACAGCACATATGTTGTCGACATTTCGATCAAATCTATTCTTGAGAGCCTGAAGCTTGTTTAGATTCCAGCCAAGAAATGAGATCTTCTCTCCTTTATTGAATACTGGTATATTCCAAGGCCCAAGTAAAGTCGTTCCACCTATATTGACAGCAGCTGCGCCCATATACGCACACTTCATCTGTTGCCCCACTTTCATTATTTTAGCTATACCATCCAACGTCTCGATGAGCTTCGACTTGCCACTACCTGGCTTACCACATACCAATAAATTAGGTGCCTCATAATCTTTGGCAAATGCCTTATGAGATCGAATAGCTTCAAAGTGATCGCGAGCTAGCTTGACAACGATATCTTTATCAGCCGACAAGTCTTGACTCTTAATATACTCGTTTACATTCTTCTTGAGATCAGGTATTGTATGGAACCTGGGCGGCGCTCTCTGTATACCGTCATCTTCGACTGCGACATGCTGTTTCTTTCTCTTTGATTCGTCAAGCTTACTATCAAATGGCTGAGTTGTCACATTTGCCACGCTTGTAGGTCTCTTGGCTTGAGTAGAATAACTCGAGTCTTCGTTGGATGTCTTAACTAAGTTCGCAAGAGTATCCATTAGCTCTCTACTGTGCCCGAGATGTTTCGTGGCATTTGTCTTCTGTTTTTGATCCAAGTCTCCGACTACATCTGTAATATAATCCATCCCAACATCACCCTGTTGACATGCATTACGACTGCCCCAGTATGACTTGGCAGCTTCTTTCTCTTCTGCCGACCATTCTGTCCTTGCTCGTGCACGAAACTTCGCGAGCATCTCTCTTCTACCTCTATCAACTCGCCAACTAAACATTACTCTCTCCATCTGCTCCAACAAGAGTCTGTCGTCAATATAGAAATAGCTCTTGCAAATCAATTGTTCATAGAACTCCACGAATGCCTCGTAGTCATACTTGTAAGTGTTGTCTTGGCCCTTCTCATAACGTTCATCCTCAGCTCGGAACATTGTCAAATAGAAGTGAGCAAATTCATCAGCTTTCTTCTCCCAGGCTGAAAGCTCTCTCTTATACTTCTTCATTAGATCTCTGTATTCTTCATCAGAGTAATCTTCCGGATCTGGAGGCCGAGGCTTAACTGTCAGAACGTGAGGAGGTTTTTTTATAAACTTTGGAGTTAATTGCTTGGATCTCAAGACTTGATAATTGTACTTCCCGATATCAAGCCCATCTGCAAACATAAATGGTTTACTTTTGTTCCTACCAGCGGCGTTCCTATCAACAGTTCTACTTGAGTCATCTTTTTTACTAGACTCTACTTTGACAAGCGCTGTATACTGGTATCTGTTCATGTGTTTCAAGTCTTCACCACGATATCTGTAGAGGGCAGGATACGAAACAGGCATCTTGGAGCCATCATCCTTTCTGTATAGAGGTGCTGCTCCGTGTTCTGCATTAAAATAGTTCATATCGGCCTCAATATTATCCTCCATCTGGTTCAGATCAAACTTTTTGCTATTCTCGGCCAACGTCCTTTTAGATTCTGGGTCTAGGGGATTGCAATCATCGTATTGGGTAACTGAAGACTCTTCGTCTAATTGACGACACTGACCACTCTCAAGGCCTGCATCATCACTCGAGTACCCCTGTTCTTCAACAGTATCACTCAAGTTGTCGTCGTACCCATGAACGTCTTTACCCTGCCTTTCAATCTCGGCATTAACATCCTTCTGATATCCTTCAGTATCACATGTTACAAACGCATCTGAGCTTAAACTTGCACTCATCCCGAGAAGATAAGCCACACCTTGTGTATCTGTAACTTCAACAAGGCTGTTCATCTTGTTGACTGCCCGAGTCAAAGCCTGTTGAACAGTCCTCTTGTTGGTACCAGAATCTTCAGCTGTACTTGGGAAGTGCTTAACATGTTCAACCGCCTTCAAAAGTATTGGCAGTGCATCAGTGATCTTTACACCGTCTTTGTTGATATATGGACCAATATAGAATAGAGCCGACTTGCTTTGTTCCGTTGAACCGAGATGTAAGAGGTTTGTATTACTACCCAGTAATCCAGTGAGGATAGGATTGAAGTCGACAACCCACCCATTTCGCTGAGGAAGTTTATTTGCAACCATATTGTACAAAACTGCCAAGTCATCGACGTCAAAAGCTTGCAACTTGTCAATGATACTTTTCAACTTTGGAGTGAAGAGTGTATAGGTGTATGTCGGTGGCTTGAGCTCGGCAGCGATATCTAAGCCTTGGTAGCTTGTTGTATCCTCTCCACGTGGGACACGAAGTAGGTGGATTGTTGGCCTGTTTTCTCCTCTTGCATTATATGATTCAGACTCGACTCGATTCAAGTCGTTATCCGCCTTTTCGTATATTGCAACGTTGATATTGTGAGATTCTGAAAAGAGGCCCACTTCAAGCTCTCCGCCTTCAAAGCAACCATCTCCTTCAACATTTATCATGAGTCGAGAGTATAACTTGACTTTCTCTTCGATAGCAATACCTGTTTGATCCACTCGCGACTCGATATGTTGAGTTAGCGACTTATCACCAAGCCTGCAATCGTACCCTTTTCCAACCAAACGGCACATCAGCTCTTTTCTTAGACCCTCGACTGATTTCGCACCCGGTGAAAGTTGGGATGTCTCAATCAAACCAAGAATCAAAGCATAGAATAGATTATGTTTGTCTTGTTTGCTGAATTGATGCAAGTCAATCTGATCCATAGATATCTTCTCACAGCCATCCTCAAACATCAGAGACGTACGACTTGGCTTATCTGCAATCATTTGTTGATGTAGACTTGTGATGATCTCTTCTTTAGCCATATTATTAGTATCAAGCATTGCAAGCGGGTCTAACTCCGGTCTGGCTAACTCCCATACGACAGTTCTGCTAATATCTGGTCTCAAGGGATATGCATTATCTTTTGAAGTGTGTTTCTTAGGATCATACGGACCAACACATTCTTGTTGTACTGAACGAATGGTACCATCAGCTTGTCTCTCATCGAAGTCATGGGTCAAAGAGTCTAGCTCTATCCATCCTATTGAGCCATCAGGCTCCACAGTACACAGCAACTCGATAGGTTTTGTTCCACCATTATTCAAAGCTTTCGAGTAACAGAGTCTGCAGCCTTGCCAACCCCTAGGAGGTTTCTTACATGTAAAAGAATGTTTGTGTATATTACCACAGTAACATGCTGTCAAGGCAACATGTGTCTTAAACTCCTCGGGCTGTTCTTTTGGATCTGGTGCTTCCAATCCGGCCCTAGGCCCCAATCTAGAGGGTAGAGTCGAGTTATCAGTGACACTGTCTTCATCGCTTGAAGTATCTTGAGGTGATTTTATTGGCTCATTGGGAATTGTCATTGTGATTCCTGGATATTGACTAGGGATTGCCACACCTCTATTGCACTGAGGGGAGGCTGAGGTATCTTGTGAAGCATCAGAAGTATCGACCGATCCTCTCACTTTCTTGAGTGAAGGTGGGTCAGGAACTAGATCGCCGGTACAATCTTTGCCACATCTCTCATCGGCACAACAACTCTTCAAGGTCGCAAATGCAAAATCCACAAGAGACGGACTCTTAGCATTGAAAGAGGCAGCACAAACATCCGTTTCAGAATCATCCGAGGTATCCTGAACTAAGTTGGTATCTTGAGACACAAGATGTGATACCTCTTCCATATGTACATCAGAGTCACTATCACTATCATTGGTATTGTTGTCTTTATCTTGAGCTGTGTTACTTTTTGAAGGACTAGATGACGCCATATCACTTATTGAAGTATCCTCAGCACCACTTTGAGCTGACGACTTGGTTGAGGCTAGCCTTCTTGTCTTCCTGCTCTTGACATATTTCATATTCTTTTGTACCAAATCTTGAACATGCTCATGCCTATCGAGTTTGACACTATACATTGAGTCTAAAACGACAGCTACCTTCTTACACAACTCAGGTATATCGGCGACAGATTCGAGGAATTCTGGTGATAGTAGGTGCGACCATTTCACTAGGTGGAAATGTAGAGATCCACTACCAGTAGTCTCGGTCTTTCCAAAGAATGCATGAGATGATCCAGTCATACCAACATCATCTTGAGATTTAAACTCTGTCTTTGTCGATCGATTTGATGGCTTGATACCATTGGGAATAGTCGTGATATCATTAACCACGTCTATGTAAGCCTTTACAGCCCCGACCGGGTTGTTAATCATGACCTGGAATCGATCACTCCAATTAAAAGGAATACTACCCTCACATCCTTCTTTGAGTTTAATACCTCTTCTCATTTCAATTTGAGATGCAGTTGAAACTACAGCCGGGAAGTCGTGATTACTTAAACTTGGAAGAGAAAACCTAATCGAGTTTGGATGATTGATATCGTCGATGCCAAGTGTGTCGAATGAAGCGGCATGACCGTATCTACGACCCAATGCTAGAATCTGACCTGCACTTTCATTCCTCTCAAGAGCTCCAAAAGCAGATTTTCTGCCAGCAAAGTTGAGTATTGGTGCAAGCTTTTTCATGACATACTTGGCTTCTTTTCCACTAGGATTCTCTGTAGCACGTTGAAGCTTCGCTTGAAACTCATCTGTTGAGAACTCCCCAGCAAAGAGATTAAACCCTTCTTGGTTAGAAGATACCTTGGCGTGCATACTCCCAATCACACCATGTCTCCAATTTGACTCAAAAAGATGAAAGATTAGTGGCCTATTTGACGCTGCACTTGTGGTGTATTGCATTAGAAGATGCTCGCTTTCATATTTGTTGAGAGTCGGGCCCTTCTTTCCATATGCAGTACCAAATATGAATACATCGGGACTTGCTTTTGCAATCGTCTCGTCACCATTATCATAATCATTAAGTGGTGATCTTTCACGTCTTGATATTGCTTTGGTCTCTCCACCTTGCTCTTTATCAGCACCCAACGTCTGTTTTGCTCTTTCTAGAAAGTCACGATCCGCTTCAGTCCCTCGTCCACCCTTTTTAGCTGAAGTCATAAAGACACTACGCAAGGGGAAGTCACTGCTCTTTCCATCCTCCATAATATCATCCTCACTTGGCGTACGGGTTCTGATGTGCCGAGCATCATCTTTGGTTATTTCAGTGTTTCTTACAACACTCTCGTCGTTAACATGTTCGGCTTCTTCAAAGAGTGCTTTGTTAGCGGCATCCAATCTATCCTTGACTTCGTCGAAGTCAGGCAGCTCGTCGTCATCGTGAATGTACTGAATATTAACCAGCCTCAAAACTTTAAGCCATTGGTAGATGACCCAGGCGCGACCTTCCACGTTTGCCGAGCCAAACACCTTTTTAGCTAGAGAGTCGTACTCACCGTCGGGACCAACAAGCTGGAGGGATACGTCTCCGTTGATACCCTCTTGAGAAAGTAAATCAGATACGACTTGTGGACTGTCGTCATCAAAATATATTCCACATCCCTTGACTGCTGACTGACCCTTCTCCTTCGTTCTATTATAATCAATGTTGCTCTCGATCTTAATGATT
>Ga0214477_101328_pt1 | contig 12524 bp, 7 predicted proteins | sample M1_20Mar14CPVII9_FD_165058 | JGI IMG/M metagenome (GOLD analysis project Ga0214477, IMG submission 165058) | Marine eukaryotic communities from Monterey Bay, California, United States - M1_20Mar14CPVII9sort6BwellC16 | ecosystem: Environmental > Aquatic > Marine > Unclassified | place: USA...
GACGTCAGTAAAATCATTTTCTCTATTGAATATCTCTATCGATCTTCTTTTAGTGTACACATTCCATGCATTCAAGTGGAATGGTCGACGACGCTTCATGTTCATGTTCATCGTTTTTGATGGTAGGTATATTCTATCTATTATGATGTTCTTATCAATAGTCAGCGGCGGTTCGTTGCGTGATATAGCAAAGACGTCAAATGATGTTATATTGAGGAGGTTGACTTTCTATTTGACGTTCATACTCTCGTAGCAGAGCAGACACATCATCTCGACGCCGTACTATTGCTTCTATTGCATAGAGAAGCCCAGAAAGAATCACTTATTCCGTTTGGCGATATTTGGCAATCAAATCTGGAAGGAGGATGATGAAGTCCCCTTTTTGTTGAAGCTTGCCCATGAAAACTGCCGGCCCTCCTGGGGCCACTGGTGGGAGGTATCTCGAGTCTTCTATCGAAGAAGCTAGGCAGGGGAGAGACGCTAGACAAAGTGGATTCTGACTGATTGTAGAGGTTGCCAATAACATGAGTGAGAAACGAGTTGCTCCATCCGATGTTTCGAAACATTTTCAAATCAACCGACCCCCCGGCGTGCCAGAAGAAGAGAATTTCATGGATGTTCTCAAAGATTTCTGGCTTCATGGGCATGATGGGGATTACGTTATAGGAGGCAAAAAAATGGGCATGTTGCTTTTGCCTTTGATTGGAATGCATCAAAGAGATGAAACTCAAGTTAATAATCATCTGAAAGGATTGACGAGTAAAGGCATCTTGCCAAAGAAAGACAAAGAAGTGACTCTTCGTGGTGGTATTGATATCTACACTTACAGATACAATGATGGAAGAGTCGAAGAGTACATGCCTAATGCCGAGACACATAGTCTTCAGTTTCATCGTGTCATTTTCCAGGAGGAGTACTAAGTACTCCTATATACCCTGATGGGCAAGCATGATTTATATTTACGCGGCCATCATCGTCGTCTATTGCGGCAGTAGGCGGCGTAGCAACGAAGGCTGTATGTACGAGTTCGTAGTTGTCAAGTAGCCAGATGCCCTGAAATATGAGAAAAGTTACTTTTGCCATGTGTTCATATGAATCTGAGAAGTAAAAGGAGGATTGTTGCTCCTCAAGACTGATAATGACTGCAGAGAGTCTCTGATCTGGTCTCTACTACTGCTCAATCTAGTCCTGATCGATCATCCCCAGCTGAAGAGCCACAACTTATACTACATCCTTCTGTTCTTGTGCTGGAGTTATGTTCTCTCTGCCTTATGCCGAACACAAGGTATCGCCCAACAGCAACTGATTGAACACAAGGTATGTCCAACTTCTCAGTTAGATATACAGTACGTAAAAGCATACAGGATGAGCTATAATGTAGTGCAAACTAACAGATAAAGATATTTGAGCAACACCAGTAGAATCCATTCACAATATATTCATACAATAGAAAACATAAAATTTGAGTTAAGCTCAAGAAACCCAGTATCAAAATCTTCCGGGAGGAATTAAATGGCATGCAAGTAATTAAATTTTCTGGGAGTTTTGGCCAAGGCTCCAGCACCCAATCTCTCTCAACATATAATATATGCCCAGGAGCTACGTATATTGTACTCATCATATCCCTCATGTGAGATATTCTTGTAAACGAATATGCAGACACACTGCATCCTACCACCCCAAAATGAGAACCTCAGTTTAATATATTCCAGAACAAGGATGGTGACTTGGATGGAATTCAGAGTGATCAAGCGATGACAATACCTCTTCGCACTGTGCAATGCTCAAGATAAACCTCATACACAGGTGATGATGATCGACAGCCTTGGTAACAATCCTCATTTTGATTAAATAAAAGAACACCCACACAGGTGACATATAATATACCCTTGAGCCTTGAACAAATCCAAGCAAAGGGCAAGGGTGGTGTGGAGGAGTATTTTTAAGACAGTAGATATATCCAAGGAACAGGGATGAGCACAGGTGTATTTGCAAAATAGTACAGTACAGCTCTTAGCTCTTCTTCACTACTTTTGCTGTGTCTAGCCTAGGCCAAGAGGAGAGTTCTTCCACACATTGATCCCATTCATTGCAATCTCCTTCAATCAATCCTCAGCTTTCATCATAGACTATCGAACTACCAACTTATTTTGGGCTTATGAATAGAGTAGTTGATCCATCAGGGATGAGTTCTGGGGAATACAAATTGGCGATCAACTGGTCATATCTTTTTGGTCTTGCCTCAAGATTTCAAAGATTTAAATTTGGTGGCCATTACTTGTACTAGCCGCCTTCGGCGGGCTAGCGCTACGCGAATTAAAGAGTTACGTGTTACTAAACTAGTGGCAAGAATAATTGGAGTCGGGAAATAATTGGAGTCGGGAGTGAATTGTTAGTAGTTTGTGTGTAAAAAGCAAAATTGATTTTTTGCAATAGGAATTTTTAATGGAGGAGTCGACTCCAATTATTCTTGCAACTCGTAAAGTGTACCCAAATTTAAAGAGCTTTAGAAATCAGAGTGTGCGTGGGGGAAACATATAATTGGTATCCTATTACTTAGCTCTTAGTATTAGTATGAGGCTTTCGATCTATATATTAGTATGTGGATGTGATCAGTTATGAGCATGGGGAGCTCCTCTCTTCTGAAACTCAATAACTGATACATGAGCTTTGTACTTTCCGAGTACTCGTCTTTTGATATCTTTCAAGAACTCATTTCGCTTTTGATTGAAGACTCTACACAGTACATCAGGTCTATCATATGGCTTTTGTCCTGGCTCTAATTCAGCTTTAACTTCGGGACAATCAACATCGAATGTGAAGAAGTCTGGCTTTACCAGTGGCCCCAGGAGGGCCGGCAGTTTTCATGGGCAAGCTTCATACAAAAAGGGGACTTCATCATCCTCCTTCAAGATATGATCGCCAAATATCGCCAAACGGAATAAGTGATTCTTTCTGGGCTTCTCTATGCAATAGAAGCAATAGTACGGCGTCGAGATGATGTGTCTGCTCTGCTACGAGAGTATGAACGTCAAATAGAGAGTCAACCTCCTCATTATAACATCACTTGACGTCTTTGCTATATCACGCAACGAACCGCCGCTGACTATTGATAAGAACATCATAATAGTATAGAATATTGAATATCCTACCATCAAAAACGATGAACATGAACATGAAGCGTCGTCGACCATTCCACTTGAATGCATGGAATGTGTACACTAAAAGAAGATCGATAGAGATATTCAATAGAGAAAATGATTTTACTGACGTCAACGAGTTCAAGGAGTATATCAATACATACAAACCATTTGATAAGAAGAGGCAGCATAAGAAGAAAACTATCAAAAATGAGAATGCATACTACATAGATCCCAAGACAGAGGAGAAAAAGAAAGTAGAAACATTTGAACATTTCAGATTGATGGCTCTACAAGATTGGAGTAATATGACGGGGGATCACAAGGCTGTGTATAGAAAAATTGCATTAGATATGAACAAGCAATCTAAAGGAGAGATAGTAGATGATTGTCCAATAAACCAGAGATGTAAAGAAGAGGTGGTAGATAGACATCAGGTAGATAGACGCTTCAAATCGGACCTATTAGTATTGCAATATCAGGCCCAGCAGTTACAAAAAGGCATAGATGCAATGATATCTAAGCAGTAAATGCTTTTGCTCTAGGCGCTAGAGTATATGTCTAATTACTTAATGACCAACTACTAAATCAAAAAGATATATTATTAGATTTAGATAGCGAGGCAGTAGGTAGATAAACACATCTACTATTTTGATAATAACAATACAATTTCTTGTCGTTTGATTGCGTTTATGTATGCCCCCGTCTACTCTTCGTAAACAAGTGTGGGGGGCATATACATATCATATGTTCGTATGCCTCAATCACCATATCTATCTCCTCCCCTCTTTTATTGTTTTGAATATATTCTTCTTCAACATCACGGCCGTCTCGAAAACAAAGTAATACCATGTATCATACTAACATCAAACGAGCAGTCAATTCGGCAATGTGAGAATGAGTAGTGATGGCGACAGAGAGTAAATAAACAACACTTACCACTCTTCACCAGAACCTATGTTTGTTGTTATTGTATCATATCTCATATATATTACGAACGCCCCTGGTTGATTGTTGTATATTGCAATGCCTCTTTCACTTGGATGTTATCAAACTATCGTCCATCGATTACTTGTCTTTGCAAATCAATATTACATCATCATAATCTTGTTTCTCATATCGTGTCATCATTTCTGATGCATTGGCTAGAGCACAAACGCATTGCAATATCTACACTACCTCCTCAGATATGGCCGATGTACATCTACTATACCTATCTATACTATGATTGTAATTGCAATATATTCAGAGAACATCATTTTGCAATTCGAAGGAAGGTGATGTTGATGGGTGACGGATCTACCCACCTCATCCTATCCATATGTCAGACCCTCGAATAGACGTTGCAAGCCATAACCATAAAACAATATTCGTCTTTACTGGCATCTATCCCAAAGTTAACTGAGTAGGTCGTAGTGCCGCCGCCGCCGCTTAGTAGTAGTAGAAGAGAGATCAGAGATGATATATATTACAAATTTTGTATCTATTGGGGAGAAATCACTTGACGAATCAAAAATTCGGCGAGACATATATAATGCAAATTGCAATTTAACAGAACTGTTAGACCATACCAGCGCTTTGCGAGCTAAGGGGAGAGTGATGCCGTCTGAATGAATCATATAATAAAGGTAATGATAATACGGGGATTAGTACGAGTTATGATCGCATTCATGAGCTCTTTTTGAAGATACCGTCTGTAAATGAAGATTGTTGTTCGTGTTGGTCTTGGTATCGTGCATATTTGTCCCGCAATTAAACAAAAAGGGGTCCTATCTATTCTACCAAAAATAGAGTTTTTTCAAACCTTTCTCTCTAAAAAGGTTTTAACATGAAAACTGACATATACTCTAGCTAATGCCATAGCATCACTACTATTAGTAGATTTACGAATGTATTGTAGAATGTATTTTAGTGCATTCGAATTCATCTCAATTTGATTCATGATATAGAGTAAAGATGTGATTAGATAATATACGGATGATGATTTTAACGTAGTGATGATAGTGTCGTTAATAGTACGTGTTGATAATGATAATTGATGAAAAGTGATGATCTGATGTAGCGTGATAGTAAGTGATGAAGGGAGCTACTGATAGCTACTGATGATGAGTGCTGATTAGGTGACGGAAGAATAGGCTGAACAATAGCAAAATATGGAGAAGAAATGGTAAGTTTGAGGATCAAGTTTATGTATACACAGAATAATACATACTGTAATCTCACCTGGATGATGATGTATCGACGTACACGAAGTAAATTTATGAGCATTTCAATTGCATATTTTGCCATGAGCAGTACCCAAACTAAAAGAGCAGTTCGATAGGCAGTTCGGTACACACAACGGCAATACACTAATGATGCTTTGGCAGTTTGCAAACCACTGCCGAGACCATCTTTGGCAGTTCATATCATCTGGCAGCGTGGCATCTACCTATCTTTATTGCAATAACTGGTGGTCGGTGGTATTATTGCTCGTATTATTGCTCAAAGTGCTAATTTAGTCAGCTCGCAAAAATGTTCAAACATCTTAGAATACTGTAACTTTTTACTAACAAATATCTTCTTTTTGTTAGTGACAAAGGTGTGCGTCCCACTACACGCCCGTGACCAACAAACACACCCGGAGCTATGGGGTGTGACGCACTATAAACTCACTAAGAGGTAAAAATCTTACTTTCCGCCAATACTTATGGAATTGATTGGGGTTAGTATGTATATTAATGGGTAGGTGCTAGCATTTTTGTAGTGGTCTTCCTTCTAAAGTTATAAGGGCATATATTTTGTTAGTAGCTACGCAATAAAATGGCAAAAATGACTTAATTAGTATTGTAGAGGCCCATAGAGGTTGAAATATACAACCAAAAGGTACAGATATGTTCAATAGGTTGTATTGTGTTGCATTTGATGCTTGGTTGCTTCGTTATACGATAATAGGGGCATGAGATATGAGCATATTAGTTGGCCATCAAATCTGGCCGTTTGAGCCTTTACGGGATTCCAGATCAATTTCCCTCTTTTGTTGGAGCTCAGTCAATATTGATGGGCGGCCATTTCTCGACGATAACATGACGGTGGAAGACGTACAGGTGGTCAATCGAACGACAATTTGCCCTACTATTCATACCGCGTATCGAAAGTACCGTGTTTATAGCATTTGGAGGTATTATTTAGTACTAAAGTCAAGGTAGTTGGAAACATCACCCATCATCGTGTATGACACGTCATGTGTATCGATATTTACTCATCCCCAGACGTTGTTTGGTGCATTATACATTAGTATAACGATGTTAGTATCTTATGTAATCGTTAGAGATGAACACACGACGTGTATCAACGTTATATTGTCATCATACTGTCAAGTTGATTGATTTTCGACACAACATTTTATAGGAGAATGTAAGATACACGCCCTACATCACCATCTACTACCACCCACTCTTATCCCTATATTCTATAATATACATGAGCAAGATGATACGCTGGTTTGGTGGTAAGGCCATCAGAAACGCAATAGATATCGTATTCTATATCAAAGTTTGGTGTTGAAAAGAAACATCTTGACATGAGTTGGCCTTGTATACGTTCCTTCTGGTACTGTGGTTGATTAATTCTGCTCACTACTCTCGATTAATACACTAGGGATGGATTTATATCGGCTTTGGTTGCAGAACAACACAACAAACACGCCAACATCATCTTTATTCTCTGTTTGAGTAATTGATTAAAACTCCCTACAATGCGAATAGCAATGGACAATGTCGCCGTGATTACGTGTAGAACAACCTTGGTTTTGGTTCAATATACGTCTAATGATACCATATTAATCATTTGGGTGGTGTATTTGATTGGTGAAAGTACTAGTTGGAGGGAGTATTAATAGATGTTTAGGTTGTAAATAAAGTATGAAAAACTACACATAAGATGGATATACTCTTTTATTCATAGTATAATGACCTTAGATAGAGTGGTGTATGATGCATAGGTATCATTAGAACGTGTTATGCACAACTATTATCTGTTTTGATGTAATATATCCACCAAAATATCCCCATCACTGTCTTCGGCCTATTGCCGATTTTCCGACTCCATAACCAAAGAAGGCTCTGTAATTATCGTGTCCACATGCACAGAAGATTAAACACGTGCTCATCCTCTTCTATAAATCCCAAACTATCGTCGACATGGCTGGCATCTAGTATATTCAGTGGTATCAAAACATATATGACCAACAATCTCATCATGTAGCATGTTTTCACAAACTTTCAAAAATGGTATTTTATTCGATATACAAAGGCAACTCTCTTATCCCGACCATTCCTCTACCCCAGTACTTCCATAATAGTATAATAAAATCATACATACCACTTTAATCCGCCTCACGAATGGTAACTGACGAATAATAACATTATAGTGATAATATAGGGAGGAAAATATAGCACTTTTAAAGCATAACGCCCTCCATATTAGCTTAGCATAACAATTCCTTGCAACCTCCTGGTATACAAACTCATCACTGATGTATTGACTGGCGCTGGTGCGTGTATTGGGAGTGATAGGCAATAATTCACCACCCTACACCTCGAATTATACTAAATTTTTAATTGTGGTAAAATGTCCTCTCACACATTGATATGGTAATGGCTGGTATACTAAATATACAAATCCACTGATTGCACCAATATAGGGCCGTGTTCTATGACATATTGGCTGAACATACACAGCGTTGTGTGGTTGTAAATCATCGCATACAACGGAATACCAGCCATATTATGTTGTTGTATATAAATTACTAAATCGTTCGAGTCACTGTAAAAGGTGCATCCAATCTCGGATAATAAACGCCCCCAACACTAAAACCACACTTGTACATCAATCTATGGTGTATTACCTCTCTCAATTCCAAAGGGGGTGGTCTAACTCTTCATATAATGGTGTTGCCGGTCATCTAATTTAGGCATTACTTTTGACGGGTGTAAAACGAATGTCGGCATCAAATTTGAAGGTCGTACATGTGGAATAATACCCAATGCCCGAATATACCAATATAACCAATGATTCTACACATCATGAGCAATGTAACCGTATGCTGGTATCAAAAACCCCACGGCAGCATTTGAGATATCAACCCTTTAATCTGTAATTTGCAAAATTATCATGTTGCGCGACAAAAAGCGTCGTCCGAAGCGGCACCATTACCCAGCTTCTCCGAACCTAATACCACTTAATTCCATGACATTATACAATGGTAAAGAGACCACGAGCCGGCGATTAGGACAAGAGGTTGCTAATGATGAATGATAAAGATATTATGAGCATTTTTAGAGTTTAAATTTAGACCCCCTTGGAAATGTGAAATATCTTTAATTTCCCCGTGGGGAATCGAATACCAGTTCAGGAATCGACTAACAACATCACTAGCTATCGAACCCTGAAGTGGTATTCATTTCCCCCCGGGGGTTGAGCCTGGCATTTTACTTAAAGTCAAAAGTTACTTTTTCGTAGGTGTAGCATAGTGATGTCAATAATACTGCTACGAACATAATCGATAGATGAAATCGATAGCCAAGAAGCTGCTCTACACGATGGTATCAAGAAATGTATGCAAACTCTAAGTTTTGAGTGAGATATGGATAGGTAAAGTTTGGGGTAAAAATTTCAGAGTGCTACTGTAGCCCTTAGCGTCACACCCCATAGGAGCTGCTTTCAATATAGGATTCCTCACAAAGAAAGCCCTACCTACCTAACCAACCCCACAAACCACTACGATGACTGGAGTAGAAACAACCGCGGCCTGGAAGGCCTTAACAGCCCACTATGCAACTATGCAAAATACACAAGTTCGAGATCTCTTCGCTGCCGATCCATCTCGATTTGATAAGATGCACTTAAAGTTTGAAGATTTGTTATTAGATTATTCTAAAAATTGTGTCTCTGAGGAAACTATGAAACTATTATACCAATTAGCAGATGAATCGAATGTTATTGAAAAGGCTAAAGAAATGTATTCAGGTGTGAAGATTAACAATACCGAAGGTCGTGCCGTTTTACATGTCGCGTTACGTAATCAAAGTAATACACCAATTTATGTAGACGGGAAAGATGTTATGCCCGAAGTGAATGAGGTATTGGCCAAGATTAAAACATTTACAGAAAATGTGCGTAACGGAGTATGGAAGGGACATACTGGCAAGACTATTAATACGGTAGTTAATATTGGTATTGGTGGATCTGATTTAGGTCCAGTTATGGTAACTGAGGCATTAAAGCCGTATTGCAAGCGTGATTTGAAAATGTTATTCTGTTCCAATGTGGATGGTACACATGTTGCAGAGATTTTAAAACAATGTGATGCTGAGCGTACCTTGTTTTTGATTGCATCCAAGACGTGAGTGTAGTTTGTAGAACATTGTTTGATTTGTGCATATGATATGTCATTCATCTTTTGTACATATCATACATTATAGATTTACCACTCAAGAGACAATGACCAACGCGGGCACGGCTAAGAAGTGGTTACTCGACTATTACAAGGGAGATACATCATCAGTAGCCAAACACTTTGCCGCTCTCTCAACTAACACCGCCGGAGTTTCCGACTTTGGTATCGACACTAATAACATGTTCGGATTCTGGGATTGGGTAGGTGGGCGATACTCACTATGGTCAGCAATCGGTACACCAATTGCATTATCATTGGGATTTGATAATTGGATGGAAATGCATGCCGGAGCACATGCCATGGATCAACATTTTCTTAACGCTGACGCCAAGGATAATCTACCATTAACATTGGCATTAATTGGAATTTGGTACAACAACTTTCACGAAACTGAGAGTTTAGCAATCCTTCCGTATGATCAATACATGCATCGATTTGCTGCCTACTTTCAACAGGGTGATATGGAAAGTAACGGTAAGACTGTTTGTAAGGGAGGAGAGAAAGTCAATGTCCAAACTGGACCAATCATTTGGTAAGTGGTAGTTGTTGCTCGGTTGATTTAGTAGTGATGTATATGTTCTCTCACAGTTTGTGTCAATACTACTCTTTGTCTATATTAACAGGGGAGAACCGGGTACTAATGGACAGCATGCCTTCTATCAATTGATTCATCAAGGAACGAAGATCATTCCCTGTGACTTCTTGGCGCCAATCGAAACACACAACAATGTCGTGACTGATCTAGGAGCACCTGTGGATCATCATCCTATTCTTTTATCGAACTACTTTGCACAGACGGAGGCAATGGCATTTGGTAAGAATGCCGAGCAAGTTCGTGCGGAGCTTAAGGGAGGTAGTATGTCAGATGAGGCAATCGAGGAGTTGGTACCACACAAAGTATTCGAAGGCAATCGTCCATCAACTAGTTTCCTCTTCCAAAAGTTAACACCTCGTATGCTTGGAATCTTAATTGCAATGTATGAGATGAAGATCTTTACTCAAGCGGCTGTATGGGATATTAATGCCTTTGATCAGTGGGGAGTCCAATTGGGTAAGGAATTGGCAAAGAAGATTTACCCCGAGTTGTCTGGAACAGACAAGGTTACAAGTCATGACTCGTCTACAAACGGATTAATTAACTATTACAAAGCCAATAAGAAATAGAAAGATAGAGGAAGTATAGATTGTGGTAATAGAGATGGAAGTTTTAGATGGCGGTAGTATCTTGTGATGTTAGAAAAGAACGGATAGACGGTTAGTGTTAGTAACTTAAATGATAAGTGTTTAAGCTGTTACCAACTAAGTATGCTCAAATTAAGTCTACACGTCTCACAGAATCCCTTTTTATGCTCAAGAGAGCCCAATTTGATCCATATATATCTAATTCATATCCGAATATACATCCACTAGGTAATCATCATCCACGTATCTTCTAGAACTCACGTACTTGATCCTTTTGTTCATCAGTCTCTGGACTTGAGTAATGTACTTGTTCTTCTATTCCCTTCATGTTCCGTACTTGACAGAATGCAGTAGTATATTCTAATGCCGATTCGGCATCTAAATCATCATACAGTACTCCCAAAATACATGCTGTTAATAGACCTGCTCTTCCTACACCACCACCACAATGTATGTAAACTGTTTCACCGTCTTTAATCCTTTTTGCAATATCGTGTACTGCATTTGATAAACTATCATTTGACTTGGCAGTTTGCATGCCAATTATTCCGTAGTATAGAAATGTTGGTTTATTTGATATACTACCTTCTCCTTTTTCATTAGCTGCCGATATAACATGCCTCGCATAGGGAGGCAAATCTTTTGGTTGTGATTTACGCACTCCTCCATCAGTATCCAATAGAATTGATCCTTCCTCTGGCAAACATTCAGCTTGTGCACAAACAAATGTATTACATCCAGCTTTGACAATTGTTCGTACTTGATCTTGCAAACGAGCACCCTGCATAAGTTTATTTGGTATTACCCAATGTGCTGTGTTTGTAAAGCCATGCGTATGCGTATGTCATCTGTATTGATTGGCAATGTAGGGAGTTTGGGAAAATGAGTTGATGTTGTTGACATACTATTGTGTTGTATTGCAGTAAAGTAAGATTGATTGATGATAATGATGATGATAAACTACTCTACTACGAGAGATGTTATGAACCGATGATACGCAATACTACGAGCCATGAGTATTAGAAGATGATACGGCCATTCAGGCTCATCATCGTCTTCATGTTGATAGGTTAGTTTCTTTTAATTGTAATTGCAATGCGCTCTAATGTCTCGGTACTTTTAATGTGTTTGTCAATTCTCTTAATCAACAATATAGTGTGGCTGTGTCTTAACGAGTGATTAGCAAGGCAAGAGGCATCATAGGAACAAATTGGACAAAATTTGCGGCCTATAGTGGCTCCACTAACAAAATTGTATGGGACACCGCTCCAAAAATTGAATTCCTACGTAGGCCTCGGTACAAACATTCGACGTGGAATATTTTTTCATTTTGTTGTGTAAAATAACGACGATGCCCTTCACCATAGTGGTTAGCCGCCGACGGCATACGCCGACGGTGGACATCCTATCGTTGGCAGCCGTGGCAGATATTCATCCTAACGACCTTTCCAACGATTTGGTACCATCAGGTTGGTGTCGGCGACTCTATTTAGTGGCTACACGGAGGCTGATCCCACCCTTTATTTTTGTTGCAATAATTACATGCACATTGTACCTATTTCAATGTAATATAGGTAGAATAAATGGAAATCAACCATGTACAGTATACATAACCGATACAATACTATCATAAAACGTCAGTTTTCACTATATTAACAATATAGAGATAACTCCTTTATTTTATACTACTTTTTTGCTAATAGAGAGTACGCTATGCTGGAATCGTCAAAAAATGCAACGGATACCATCGTACAAAAACTTAG
>Ga0214477_101329_pt1 | contig 12509 bp, 8 predicted proteins | sample M1_20Mar14CPVII9_FD_165058 | JGI IMG/M metagenome (GOLD analysis project Ga0214477, IMG submission 165058) | Marine eukaryotic communities from Monterey Bay, California, United States - M1_20Mar14CPVII9sort6BwellC16 | ecosystem: Environmental > Aquatic > Marine > Unclassified | place: USA...
GGCATAGTCTTGCTCTTTGCATATTCGGATTTAGTTTGTTCCTCGCTACATACTGGGATTCTCGACCTGGTAGTGAACCGTTTGTTCTTGTCTCATCGGGATTGGTGGGGTTCTTTAGTCTGTTACCGTTGGGATTATCAATCGTTGACTGGAGAGTATATATGCTGGAAGAAGCAGAAGCACTCCTTCATTCATCAAGCTCCATGAACAAGACACTAAAGTTTGTCGAGGCAATGGTTGTTCTATTAGGAGTAGCTACCATTCAATTTTGGGTGATTGATGCAGTAATCGGTACATTGACAAGTCCAGAGTTCTTCTTTGGCATGGCATTCGATTTCTTTTCGTATTTGATTCCTTTAACTCTACTTGGATTATATACGAGTTTAACCATGGAAGAGACGTTAGTGGTGGGTTTGGTGCCCTTCTTGTTAATGATATTCTTCTCCACAACATTCAGTCCTGGCGCTGGAATTGAAGGGCTCAAAGACTTGAGATATCTATTCTCGAGGTTTTATATGTGGTGTATGCTTCCTAATGGATACGGAGAGTTTATGGAAGGATGTCCTGCAGATAATAACTTGCTATACCTGATTCTCACATCCCTCATCACACCGTACTTGTTTTCGATCTATGCGGTTATTCGTGAGGTATACCGAACACTACGAAGTGTGAAGGATAAGAAAAGTCGACTTGAAGTTATCCAATCAGCAGCATATGCTAACTTACAACTTGAATTGTTCGGCAAAAAGAACTTGATGAATCTCAAACATCAGATCAGTGGAAGCGATGATTACGACCTCAAGTCATGTGAACCTTGGCCTTGAACTATTATCACGATCAAAGAATGAGAGTGTAAACATAGAGTATTGTATTGTAGTATGTATATTAATAAGCTTGTCTCTCTGCTACTTTTATCCTTATCCTCATCACCAAACCTACTCTCCGCTCTCAACTCCCAAGGATACCGAATCAAGACAGGTGTCTTTTTCAATCATTTTTTATGATTTATGCAACTTATCCCTCACTGATTACTGATGATGCCATGCCTCAGAGCTTTAGTTAGTAGCAGATAATCGGTCTTTTCCAAGTATAATTAGAGGTGTATTTGGTATGTTTTGTTTATTTTTCATCGGCCTAATTGTTCATATCTTGTGTGCACATTAAATAAAAGTATCTAACCAAAATATCCTTCTATTGCAACAAAGATAGAATAAAGGTGGTCGGTATAGATATATCACTTTGTCCTTAGTCCTTCCTTAGTACTTCCTTCTACTCCTGCAACAAAGAAGAATAAAGATGGTAGATATATCACTTCAACAAACATTAACCGGCACTCGTCTGAATGCTATATCACAGCATTTAATAGATATTGCCTTCAATGAAAATTCAACTGCATATGAACTCTTCCAAGTAGTTGTATTCTTTGCAATAACATGGTTTATCATCTTTTACATATTGAAAGCAATTATACGACCTCTAGTTCACAACAAACCATGGCTATTAACAGCAATTCAAAGAGATTATGATAGGGCTGGTAAAAAGATGTTAGCGGAATTAAAGATATCTATGGACAAGGAACAGTTTTTGGAATGGGCAATGAATGACTGGCCTCGCATGCAAGCCATCTATATACAACATTTAGTGGGTAGTCTGTTTTGTATACCTTCTCTTTTAGGGGTTGGAGACCCATCCGTTGCATCTTCATTAGCCATTTGTGGTGTTTTAAGTGAGATGGGTTGGGAACTTCAAGATGCAGCGGAGATGTTGTTAGTTCGTGCATTTCACAAGAATGGAAAGACGATATGGCCTGATTCAATTGTCGTTATCTTTCTAGTTCATCATTCATTAGCAAGTATAATTGGAGTGCCGATGATACTCAACTATCGGGATAATAGATCGTTTCATTGGCTTTGTGTAAGTTATGCTGTGTTTGTATTGCTCCTTTCTTTACTTGAAGTCTTGTCTTACAACTAATACTTTGGCACAATCGAACATCAGTTCAATCTACAATTTGCAGCGGCAGTAGCTCTAGCGGTTGGAGAGTATACAAAGTTGCTTGATCTAAGCAATCCAAAAAAGCTTAAACAGTTTAAACGTCTCAATCTATTCGCTTTAACTACAATGGTATGGACAAGAGCATTCCATTGGGTATATTTGTGCTTTGATCTTTATTATACTTGGTATCTTGAAAAGGCTTGGAGCTTCCTTATTGTTGGTGGGTTCCTATCAATGCTTTTCACGATGTTTAGTTATGCATGCTGTATCAAACCGTATTATAAAAAGTGGAAGAAGTTCTTGAACGTGTCTGCAGAGCATGAACAGCTATCAGAGGACGCATCTCCTGCAATGAAACGAGAATCTGTATTGAAATTAGACGAAGCTGTGGCGGATCTACTTGCCGGAGACGGAGGTATGTCAGAGCTTGTTGAATTGGTTGAGCCAATCTTCATCAAGAGACGTACGTCTAGGAGACAATCGATGCCATTACCATCTAGAAAGAGAGGGTCGCTGGTGATGCTTCAGCATTCAAAGTCATTTGGAGGTGATGCCATTAAGAAGGACCTGTAGTTGTGAGATGAGAGAATATGAGATAATTTGATCGATGTAATGTATAAACTTAAAGATATATACCGGGAAATTGTAATATGTACGACTCTACTAATCTCCACTATTGTTATTCTACATTTATGCACCTTCTTGGCCGAACTGCGTTGTCCATTTGGTATATTCTTCCAACTCATCTTCTGAAACAGTTGAATGGGAATGTCTGAGTACATTCTCAAAGTCTTTAACTGAAATATCGGGCGCTTTCAGCTTGTCCGGTGATACATCCCACAATTGCATTCTTTGTGCACCGCATTTCTTACATGTATAATTCTTGTTTGGTTTGTCAGTTGATAGCTTCATTGGGCAGTATGGACAATTGGGATATTCTTCACATGGCATGAGAAATTCTCCAACCGGCTTGAATTGTTTCGCTTGTTGGCATCGTCTCAATGGTTCCATAAGGGCTTCCTTCACCAGCACAGTAATGTCTGATCCTGATGCCCCCTCAGTCAATCTTCCCAGTGTATCAAAATCTTCATCACTTAGATTGTTTGGAGTGTCTCCCAAGTGTATCTTGACCATTATTGTTCGTGCCTCTGCCTCAGGCAGTGGTATGTATACACGCTTTTCAAATCGTCGTCGGATGGCTGCATCTAATTCCCAGGGTACATTCGTTGCACCTAATACTAAAACATCTCCTTCCTTCTTACCCACACCGTCCATTTGTACTAGGAACTCTGTCTTAACTCTTCGTGCTGAATCACTTTCTCCTTCACTTCTACTACCACATAATGAGTCGACCTCATCAATAAATATGATTGCTCTATTACCCGGTGATTCTCTTGCCATTTCAAACAGATTTCGTACTAACCGTTCAGATTCACCCTGCCATTTCGATATCAAATCAGCCGATGATACGGAAAAGAATGTAGAGTCTGCCTCGGTCGCCACAGCTTTTGCCAAGTATGATTTACCAGTACCTGGTGGACCATACAACAAGATCCCCTTGAACGGACGTCTCTTTCCAGTAAACAATTGTGGAAATCTAGTTGGCAATATAACAGTCTCCTTCAAACTTTCTTTCGCAGCTGTTAATCCAGCAACATCATCCCATTTTACATTCGGTTTTTCGGTAACAACTGCACCACTTAATGCACCACGTAGCTTTTGTTTCTCGGCATCTGCATCATCCTCTCCTGCGCCTTTTGGTTTAGTACCAGCGCCTCCGGCACCTCCTCCGCCACCAGATGATCCACCCTGCTTGTCGACCTCGGCTTGTTTATTTAGATAGTCACGTAATTCCTCTGCCCTTTTCATATATCCCTCTACCCTTTCAATTATAAGTTTCTAACGAGCACAATTGTTAGTTCAAAAAGTATATGATATGCACAACATTAACAGGCACACAGCAGTATAAGTATACCATATGAGACATAATTATCATAGTATGTGCATGATAATATGCATATGATATTTACATGATATTATGGTAGACATACCTTTTTAGATTCATTCTTTTCATACTTGAGACCGATAGTAAATCTACTCAAAGCATCTCGATATAAAGATAAAGCCTTGTCGTAATCGCCATCATTATCAGCAGTTATTGCACGGCTTACAATCTCAATAGCATCGGGTATGAAGCTATTCTGCATTATGAGTATGTTGTTGTTGTTTGTTTTTATAATGAAGTACCAGCCACCGCCTAACAATGCCAACGCCTGTTGTTTCTTCTACACTATTCAGTTGTATTTCTTATCTCTATCCAACCCCAATATAACCGGTCTTTGTCGTGCACTGTAAAGAGCTATGCATGCCTGGCCAAATGTAGCAATAATATATAACAACAACAAAAATCTTGTATGAGAGGTGATTGGTCAGTTTGATGTAATGAATGACTTTATATCTATATAATAAATATCTACACTATCATATTGCTGGCGTCGTGTTCCTACATAGAAGGTAGCATTAAACTATTTCAATTGGTGGTTGTAATGACGGCACATTTAGGGAATTGTTGGATTTTGTTTGAAGGAGTTATTAGTGTTGTTGCAATGGAATAAAGCAATCCTAGAAGTTCATAATATACCCATATGATCAGTTTTAAACTATCTTTCGAATGGCAGTAGTCTTATTGCTGTGAATTGCCTGTGTGTAAAGTAATAAGGAAGATACCACAGACCACAGCCAAAAATAACAGAACTCTTTATTAGTATTAGACTCTCAAAGAAGATAGTGTATAATATAGACAGAAAGAATACAGATTACAGTACAGTATGGTCACGTGGACAGTTGACCGTAAAGAAGGCTTTGTCATTACAGCACCACCTGGATCTCTCGGTATAACAATAAAAAAATATGATAATCAATACATAGTTACAGATGTCTCATCAACATCTACCATTGGTGAAAAAGTACCCCGCTTTGGAGCAAAAGAGAAGAAGATTCGAATTGGTGATACAATCTTATCAATCGATGGGGTACCAATCAAATCAGTAGATGATGCACACACAGAAAGCAAGAAGAGCAGGGAGGTAAGCGTAGGCGAAAGGGTTATATCAAATAATGCAGCTGAACATTCCAAGGCTGAGTTATTATACATGAAAGATATTGACTGTGCATTATTCGACATAATGGATTATAGCTTTGTGGCTGAAAAATATGGAGAGGAATTTCTGAATGAATTAGATCCACCACAAAGAAAGACAGGAAATCAAATATTGGTTGATTCAATGGTTGCAGTAGCTCAGAAGAATAGGGACGATGATGACAGTGAGAAGATTGAAATGTTACGCAAATATTTTCCATGTACAGAAACTATGGCATTAAAGATGAGAGCTTTATATCCTTCATTGGATATGGATGATATCTTTTTTGTTGTACCCCTTCTTGTAGAAGGGTTACCCTCCAAATATGATGAGGAGGCTGCATGTACGAAGATATTGGGGAAACTACAAGAGCGACGTGAAGAGAAGAAGGAATGGCAAAATAGTAATGAGAGAACCTTTGATACCGAGTTTGACAAACCATTTGGTCAATGTCTTGTTGAAGTGACTCAAACTAAGTTTGGCTGTTGGCTTTGCGGTATTACTACAAAAACTATGAGTACTTGTTCAAGATGTAAGTTGGCCACTTACTGTAGCAAGGACTGCCAAAGGAGAAACTGGACTAAGGTTGCTGGAGTTGAGTTAGGAAGGACACACAAAGCAGAGTGTTCAGCTTTTCTGCAATGTACAACAGATGAAAAGGGAGGACCGATTCCACCGTCTCTTAGATGTATCGGTCTCGCGAGCAATGATGAAAGTGATATGAATATGGAGAAGCGTACAAATGATCTCCTTGATGAGTTGACAAGATGTAATGATGCAACGAGGGAGATTCTTCGTCTCAATGTTGCTGTAACATGGACGTTCGGGACTTTGCCTATCTTTCAAGGCACACTGACCTTTAGGGATGATACATTGACTACGAGGCAAGTAGACTTTGCCTTGTTCCGGACATTGGGTGGTGAAGGTAATCTGTCTATGAAAGGAATGATCGATGAAGGTTGTGGAGATATTCCTGATGACGACAAGGAAAGGGTTATAGTCTATCTTCATCACTTCTTCAGACATGCAAGAGATCGTGAAATCAAGATTAGAGAGATGACTTGCAGTAGAGCTACGCTGTGGCTATGCAGTGATAAATACAAGAAGAAGTTGGTTGATGGAGAAGATGAGCGTTTGGGTTTATTTGATGTTGGTTACGGTCCACAGGAGATTATTCCTAGTCCAACCTATACTTCATATTTACCAGCTGTGTTGGAAAAGTGTTCGAGATAAGCTTAAGTATCTTGATAATAACAGCAATAACTAGTGATCTATAGCTATCTATATCTTCACTCTAAATTAGCAGCCACAACAATGTCTGCCGATAGAGCTAATACTTTAGACAAAGCATCTGATCCAAGTGCATGTGAGACGTTGTTCCTGACTGACGTACCAGTATAGGATACACTTTGCATCTTTCCCTCGGAGGTACTAACAAAATCATACATCACTTCAACAAAAGCGGTCCCCTCAACTCTTCGAATCAATTCCTCTTCAGATATACCACCCACTGCCATACTATTCTCATTGGCAGTACTTTCCCAAGTATGTATATCCGATTTGATGACTGCTTGCCAAATGTACGAAGCGTCATTAGCCATAACTTCAGTTTGAGTAGGTAGTTTGGCGGAGGCAATTGCAAGGCCGCAAATACCAAACCTCTTGATCTCATCTACATCACGAGATGATTGAATCTTCTCCACTGCCAGTCTTAAAAGATCATCTTCCTTCAAGACAACTTCGTCACCATGGGCGATGTCTTCTTGTAAGATCTTTTGTGCCGAAATCAGTGTAAGACTATTTTCAATCTGTAAACTTCTTGTGTCGACTTCTGCGTTGGGATTCTTTGCAATGGCTAGTTTATTTGAGAGCTTGGCGAGGCTCATCATCTGATCCTTCTCCCAAAGTGACATTGGTCCCTCTTTGTCTCCAAAGAGAACAGGGGTGTTGACACTCATTAAGCCAACTGTTGCCTGTTCATGCCCACCGACTCGGAGTTGTTGTACCCAAGCTAGGTTCGATAGTCGATCATCATTACGGACGTATCGTGTCAAATCATGTGGACAACTCTTTCCCAATTCAAACACTAAAAAGAGATGGACATGTGAAGTTAGTGTGTTTTAAAAAGTCAAGGCCAAACAATAAGGTACACATGATGACTTACCTTCAGGATATAATCCTCGATCAGCATACCATTTCAACACGAAGGTACAGAATGATAGATCTGTTTCGTAATCACGTGAGCTGTGAAGGTGTGCATACGATTCCGAGTCCGCCGTAGATGAATTGGACATCATCAACCTCAAATCATATCGTGTATCGGCATCCTTATCAGAATATGGGCCTTGGAATCTCCAACTCTGTCGGTGATCATGACAGATCTGAACAATCCCCTCAAAGAATGAATGATCCAAGCTAGTTGCCAAAGCAACTAGATCATCCCCGTCATCATTGGCATACTTTCTTAACAGAGGGACAGCCAATCGTTTAGCTTGATCGTAGGCTCTAAGAGCTGCCTTGTCATCGGCATCGCGAGTGACAATGTCCCGATAGCCAGACAAGGCAGATGCCGACATGTCTTCCACATATCTTCTCATGTTATTCTTTTCTACCTCATAATCAACACTATTTGATAAGATCGCTTCACCTGATTCCTCAATAGCTTGGAGCTGAGTGATCAAAACATCAAGTGTCTCTGTCGACGAAGTCCATGGGTAAGGTAAGGCCGTTTGAGATGACGGGTCGCTAATTGTAATATCATACATGGAGGATGATTCATGTTGACGATAACCAAGGGATTGACCAACACCTTGACAGATCGATGACGATGTGAAGAGTAGAAAGTCACCACCATTGACAAAAGTCAAAGATGAGAGTTGTTGCAACGCAGCCCACCGGCGAGGAAGAGCAGTAACATCCTCGGATGTTTTTTCCAAAGCTTTCATGACGACACGACGTTCTTTGGCAATCTCATCTTGACGTGTGCTATTTCCAGCAGCAGACGATTCGGCCTTGGCAAAGTAATTCTGACAAGCAATCAATAATGCACGAGAAGCTGTGATCAATTCTCCATGATCTCGTAGTCTAATCCTTCCCACGGAAGACACTCTTCGGTACGCACCAGCATGCAGTAAGAAGGTGATAAAATCCTTGTGCAACTGAAGCTTATCGCGTAATATTGTCACTGGAGTACTAGTCGTCACACGAGGTGAGAATACACCAGTGCCGGCTGATAAAGAAGAAGACGATGCACAGGCAAATTCTTTCGACGCCAAGACCACCGCTGCCGTAAGGACGTGTGAGGGACATGTTCCAATTGATGGAGGAACAACCGCACGTGCTGGATTACTACCACAATTGCCTTCTTTCAACTTGGTTAGATATTGACGGAATGATGACTGTAAGTGAGACTTGACAGTCTGAATAGACTCATCCTTGGCAAGGGTTGATAAGGATGCTTCATCTAGCAACGATTCTGTTGTCGTGGTCACGCCTTCTTGACCAGATGAAATGGTGGGGAAACGTACATGTACACCACACAATAGCCCAGATGTAGACAAGAGTACACATCCTCCAGTAAGAGGGTCGTAACTCATTGAGTTGTGAATGGCGGATGGTACCACATTTTGGTAGAGATCTAAATCCTTGATCCTAGCCGCAGTACTTTCTGATGAGGAAAAATGTACTGCCGAAATGGTCACTGGACACACTTGTCGTTCACCCGAGGCATCACCACCGCCTTGACCAAAGGCTACATAAACAACTGCACCATTATTATCTCCATTATCTTCTTCCGCAGTAACCAATCCACAACAATCCAACACGTCAAGAGATTGACCAGAATAACGATCTAACCATGCTGAATCAATGATATGTGGAGACTTACTTCTTCCACCATTTGATGATAACCCAATACGTACAACATAAGCACGTGTAGCATCAACATCATTCTCTTTCGATAGACGGATAATCATAAGTAACGAGTTATTATCCTTGGCAAGTTGAGGTGCTGCCAACATTTCAGTAGTAGTATATCCCTCAAGATTGTCTTGTGATAGACCTGATAAGTCCAATGTACCATCATTTTCATGTCGTGGAAATAATTGTGTACGTGTCATATATCCCTCTTTATTCTTTCCACCACCGCCCTCACTAATGTCAGGTCCAGCTAATAATGATATCTTCCATTCCTTCAATACTAATGATGAACTAACTGAGACAGCACGTGCTGATGATGATGAATTGGGAGTAGAAATTCGACGTTGCTTTTGTGGAGAATGTGCAGGTGTTCGGGGTGGACTTTTATTGGAACTTTCTGTACCAACAATACTACTGCCATCAGTTGCTGATGGTAGGGTAACTAATGCTACAATATTCTCATCATCCAATGAAGAATTGTAAGGACTGCCTGGCAGACCCTCATCCATTACCTCATCTTCCCCATACGAAGACTCCACCTTCTTCTTAGATGGTGTTGTAAAATAATTATACAATCCTCTTACTAAACCTGTCTCTTCTTCTTCTTCCACATCAACTTGTTGACCCCCATTACTAATATCACTAGGAATCAACTTCTTCTTAATCAACTTTGCCGATAATGTTAATGGTCTTGATGTTTTATATATTTTATATAATCTACCATAATTTGTTGATGCTAATAGCCATGTATCACTATTACCACCACTAGTGTTGTTCATGGAAGTTAAGGATGTTAATACCTCATTATCCTTTAATGCTAACCGTACAGAGGCGTCACATTCCACAAAACCATCATTAGTTGAAGTAGTATTTTTGGTAGTATTATCTAATACCCAGACAGATAACACACCAGACGTTGATGATGCGGCATATAAATGACGTAATGAATTATTATTACCCTCACCTCTACGATGATTGTTAGTTGATGTATTATTGTTTGGACCAAGACAAGTTACTAATAACTTATTATTATTATTATCGACATTACTAGTAGTATCATGTTCAGGATGGATTAAATTAACACAAATTCCACGTGATGGTGGTATTAATTCTTCATTTAATGTCTGTGTTGAATGTTCCCATACTGATATTACATTACTATTGGTATTATTAATTAGGTAGGATAGACCACTTGTGTTATCATCAATTTTGGATGAAGTTAGTGCATCACTGTTGTTGGTTAGTATGTCATGAATTTGGGGTGGAATTACACCGACTACATTGGCTGCGGTTTGAAAGGAGGTTGATGTATTGTCCTCGGGGGGTATTAGACTGCGCTCAGGTGCCATTAGAAGTATTATTAGCGTAGTAGTAAGTTGATAGCCTTTAGCGATTGAGGGATTGTGCAGTGTGCATGTGAAAAAATTAGGAGCGCGTGGTATCTTTTAGAGTAAATGTAAACTGGGAGATCTGGCCTGAGAAGATCAATGCAAAGGAGAGAATTGATGATGGTAGGGGGATGTGTAGGGGCGAGATATTGCAATGCACTGCTGGTCTGTTTACAAATACTATATAGTTCGTATATGCATCGCAGATGATGAGAATCCACCATCAACAGCTTCAACTTTCTACCGACCAAAGATGATTGGTGTACTTTAACCGAGGAATACCACCAGAACCAGAATTGAAATACTGAGCAAATCAACATAAAGCATCCAGATAACATATGGTAGTTTGAATACGTATAAGATAAAGAAGTAAGGTAAATGTCTATTTCTTAACATGATAAGATCGTCCTCCAGTATTATGCATAGAACTAGATGCCCAGCAAACTCCTTCACCTCCATTACGATCCTTTGACACAACCTCTGCACACCATTCATACCATACACGTTCATTATCCGAACGTCTCCATATACTGCAATTCACAGTTGCTTGATTTGGTACACGAAGTGGTTCTTTCAGTGGAAAGTAGAGTGGAAACCACGAGAACATTCCAACCGAGAATGAAGCAGGAGCGATACTAATCGTCGACTTGTCATTTCGTTTCTTTGATTCGTATAATACTGAATGGAATGATCCCAATAAACCATGTAGAGTAATGGTTGTTGTATCGTCACCATCACTTGTGGATGATGCCATTGATGCTACCTCCGAGTCCAAGGCACCGTAGCCACAGCCAAAACCAACACCATGAGTAGGGTCATGTTGGAAGGACAAATGAGCATGACGATCATTATTAATATTCATAGCAGCTTGAGAAGAACTAGTAGTACCTTCTGTCTTTGACTGATGAGGATGTGTATATGTCCAACATGCCTGCTCAGCATGTGTTTGACTAGCAGCATGACTACGAACAACATATGGAGTCTCTAATGCTCGTTGCATACCCACAGAAGGTGATGCCGGTCCTTCATTCGTATTGAGAGGGAAACAAGCTTGATTCCTTGCCTCGCAGTATAACCGTGCTGATGAAACTGGAGCAATGTAGGCAGTATAATTCTGTGGAATACTGACACAACCATCCTTCAATATGCCACATTGTTGTACTCCGTCTAGACATTCTGGACTCAACTCATTATCACCAAAACTGCCGAGTAGTTCCGAAACAACAATATCACCTCGTGACTTGACATTGTCAGTCATGTCCTTTAATATCGAATGTGAATTAGCCTCCCTCATATCACATCCAATCACTGACACATTAGATGTACCCGGAACAATCTTGTTGATGCTACTACCCTGATCATCACTACTGTTGTACGGGTCATAATCCCTTCCGCCATTCCATGACGGGTCACTTCCCTTCAAACTTTGCAAATACAACACAGCACTTGGATTCTTCTCAATTGCAATAATCTTAGCATGCAATCCCTTCTTACGTTGCTGCATACCCACCACCTTGGTATCATTCAACGAGGCAGATACACGAGATACGGCACTTATCGATTCTCTCACTAATGGTCCACGACCAGCACCAACAACTAGTATAGTAACTTCATACAAATCAACCTCATTCGAAGAAGTAACAACAGTACTAAACTTGTTCTCCTCCAATCCATCCAACAAGGCATATTCAACAGCCAATCCATAATTCCTATACTTTACAGGATCTTTCTCGAATGTTTCATACGTTTGATATTCTAAATGATCACCTAATGGTTGTAATGGACTTTGTAAATTGTCTAGGTAGGGTGTTTCAAGTATTGCTTCTGTATTGTCTAATTTGTATAGTAGATTTGATTTGGAACGGAGATGCAATCGTAATGATGTTCCTGCATTCATATTACTGTTGTTGATATTGTTTGAGTTGGGTAAACTTCCTTCAAGTAATGTACGTATTGTCCTACCCAATCTACCATAAACAAATGAAAAGATTGCTTGATGACACTTTGACAATGTCGGATAACCCTTCTTATTCATTAAAAAAACATTTAAACTCCATGATATTGCCTT
>Ga0214477_101330_pt1 | contig 12493 bp, 11 predicted proteins | sample M1_20Mar14CPVII9_FD_165058 | JGI IMG/M metagenome (GOLD analysis project Ga0214477, IMG submission 165058) | Marine eukaryotic communities from Monterey Bay, California, United States - M1_20Mar14CPVII9sort6BwellC16 | ecosystem: Environmental > Aquatic > Marine > Unclassified | place: USA...
GCTCAACTCGGAAGTAATGATAGAATCTCTCTTCTTCTTGATGGGTGCAGAAGGAGCGGATGGGATAAGAGCTCGTACTGGAGCTTGAATGATTGGCAGACTTGTAACTGCAGTCAATCCACGTCGTTGGGCTAGATTGGTAGCCTTCTTGTTCTTCCTAATGTTGGACAATGTTGTCTGACGATCAGCACGGTTCTTCTTGGAGTCAATGGATGGCTTGAATGAACGATACTTGGAAACAACAATTGCAGACTTCGCCTCAGACTTGATCTTCTTCTTCTCATCGACTGGCTTGATCTTTTCTTGATGTAGACGCTTCAACAATGAAAGCTTGGCAGTAGCTGCACTCTTTGGAACTCTGAATGCACACTGGATGGTAATAGCGGCATGCTTCATTTCATTCTTCAACTCAGCACAGGCATCAGTGAAAACACCCAAGTCTTCAAGAGTAGCTGGATCACAGCATGAATCAAACAGAGATTCAAGGAAGGCTGGAAGAACTTGTTTGCCAGTGAAACGGATGACACTCTTTGCTAATGCCACAGCTTCTGATTGGACATATTCCATCTCCTTCTTAGCCAAGTGCTGTGTATAACGATAAGACTTGCTCATGTCTGCCATATACTTCTTAACATCTTGGTTGTTGTGTCGGGAGAAGTAATCATAGTAAACAGGCAATCCAACACTGACACGTCTTGATGTATTCTTCTTGTTGCTCTTGATACTCTTCAGAATGGATGGAAGAGGAGCAGGTTGTAATGCAGAGGATGAAAGTGTTGCAAGAGTATCCTCAAACTTGGCAACTTCTAGCCCGCTGTGTTCTGAACATTCGTAGAATACATTTCGTTCAAAGATTAATCTTGATTCCTTATCAAATGCCTGTATAGTTGTGTAATGGAGGATGTGAAGAGAAGAAGGTTAGTTTGTGGAGGTTGTTGTGTCATGGATCATATGTAAAGATTCACATAAGATACTTACATATCCCAACGTCTCTTCAATAAACTCGGCTTGGTAAAACTGGATGAACCTTTGATGCAAAAGAATAGAATACTCAAAGTAGATTATGAGCAACTCATTCATCCACTTCTGATGGGTGTATTCGGCATCGAAGAACTCTTCCACGGTAGCATTCACGGTAGTAGCATTATCGGCGGAGGTATCTTCATCATCGGCATCGGTGGTAGTAATGTTCTTCGAACTTGTAGTAGGGGTGACATCTGACAAACGGTGGTGGTGGATCATCTTGGATTCTTCGGAGATTTCTGCAAAAGTAGAGATAATAAGTGTAACGAGACAATACAAATATAACATTGCAAACAAAAACATAAAGACAAAGACGCCGACGCTCACGGCAGCATCAACAAAGGATGAGGTGCCCTTCATCCAGGAGGGAGTCGACATATCGACCAATAGGCGGGTGCTCTGGAGAGCACGGGAAGCAGTAAGGGACATGATATAAAGCTTTGGGGGTATAATTAAGTATCGAATGATAAATATTATGAACAAAGTGTGTGGTTCTGTGCGGTAACACACCGGTATCACGCCATATTTAATTCTCAACTGACAAATACAAAAACACGCTACAGACTCCCCATTGGACGGCCTTGACCAACGGTATGAAGGAAGCAGAATAAAGAGCAATATCAATGTAACATATGTGTATGCCATTGTTAATTATACTTAGCTATTGCTATGTGTTATTATCGTCGTGGTCGATGATCAACAACATATCGCCATTGCAAAAAAAAAATACACATCTTATGTCACGCTTTACCGCCGCCGATGGAGGAAGAATCAGGCCATGATATCGTCTGTCATATTAGATAAGATCATTATGGTGTTGAAAAGGAGGATAGAAGATAAGGCTTGGGCATATTGTGTTGTGGTCGTCGAGAGAGCGGGAGAGTGATGTGGTTACATTATAGTGCAGCTTGAAATTTTAATACCACCAAAAATTCGTTAATATCTATCTCATAAATCTCTAGAGCGGAATCATCTATTAAGGTGCTCTTCAATATGATATGATACAACATTGGATAGCCTCCCTCTGCTCATATCATACCATATCCATAGTTAGATGTTCGATCAACATATCACTTCTCTAATTTAAGATGTTCTAGCAACTATCCCCCTTCCTATACCCCCCCCCACCCAAAAAACAACTATTTTGATATCCCCACTATTTCCTCTAACCCTCCGACAATCTAATATTGAACAACACCTCGAAGACAAGAGCCACTGTGAAGAGCATCAATAGCCTCATTTGTCTTGTCTACTCCATCAAATGAATGGGTAATAAAGTGATCAATGGGAAGCTCTCCTGACATCATTCGATCTACGAGCTTAGGCACGTCTGTCCTCGACTTGAATCCTCCAAAGGCAGTGCCCTTCCATACACGACCGGTCACCAATTGGAATGGTCGTGTTGAGATTTCATGCCCCGAAGCGGCAACACCACTGGAAGATGCGCGTTTCACGATATATGAAGATGAAGAGAGATGAGATGATAGTAACTTATGTTAGAGTATACGGTTTCCAACGAGAAACAAATGAAGATACATAAGGGCCAAATGATCTCGGTATTAAACGCACGAGTTCATACAACAAAGCAATACTAACGCGGACTTTCATGACACAACTTGTTCCCCAACCACGGTGGGCACATTCCAATGCAGCTCTCATTACATCGACGTTGCCCTAGAAGGAGAAGGCAAGATTTGGTCAGATATCATCTAGAGAGATAGTGTACACCCGAACAAAGAAAAGAAGTTACCGTGCAGTCAAACGAGAAGTCCACACCCCAGTCTGTTAAGTCACCAGCAATATGCTGTTGGACAGGCTTGTCCAATTTCGAGCTGTCAACAAAGTCAGTCGCCCCTAACTTCATAGCCATATCTGCCTTGGCTGGATTAATATCAACCGCAATGATACGAGACGCTCCTGCCATCTTTGCACCTTGAATAACACTTAGCCCAACGGCACCGAGACCAAACACTGCAACACTGGAATCAGCAGGGACCTTGCATGTATTCCAAACGGCACCTAATCCCGTACTTACTCCACAACCGAACAAACAAGCCTTCTCGAGAGGTGCCTCCTTGGAGATCTTTGCACATGAGATCTCGGCTAGGACTGTGTACTCGGACATGGTGGAACATCCCATAAAGTGGAAGATTTCCTTACCATCCTTATCCTTGAACCTCTTGGTACCGTCGGGCATGACACCCTGACCTTGAGTACTACGGATGCTAGGACAGAGATTAGTTTTCGGTGACTGACAGAAGATGCAGCTTGGCTGGGCACACTGAGGTGTGTAACACGGAATGACATGATCACCTGGCTTGACAGACGTGACACCCTCTCCAACACTTTCTACAATACAACCAGCCTCATGTCCAAGAATACAAGGGAATAGTCCTTCAGGATCGTAACCATCTAATGTATAAATGTCGGTATGACACAAGGCATTGGCAATCACCTTAACCCGCACTTCCCCAGCCTTGGGTGGATCAACAGTAATAGTTTCACAAACCAATGGCTGTTTAGGTGCCCGGGCAACCATTGCCTTACACGTAATGGGCTTCCCAGCCGTGTCGCTAATCTTAACACAAACACCCCCCTCTGATAATAATGCACGCGCTGCACCCTCCTTCTTACGCAATCGTTTCGCATGGAATTTCACATGATCATCAATAAATGATGATATGAAGTAATATGAATGATCATATCCTGGTTGACGACGGATGGTTACCTTTTGACCAACTTTGTTTGCAGCTGCTTCCAATGCCTCGGGATGTAACTGTCCATTGAGGAATTCATCATCTAATCCTTGATCAATTAAGATATCATCAAATTGTTCAAATGGACCATTCTTTTCCATGAGGAGTGTTACATCATGATCCTTACCGGCATCGACTGATCCAAGATAGGCAGTGAAAGCCTTCTCACCCCATGGACATTTCGTTGGATTGCAAATTGGAGAAAATGCGCTAATTGATGCCCATGAAGTAGGATCTTTCATACCAATTGTTAATGCACCATGTCCACCCATTGAATGACCACAAATACTTTTGGCATTAATACCCACACCATAATGTTCTTGTACTAACATTGGTAATTCCTGTGTAATGTAGGAATACATGTTGTAATTTGTATTCCATGGTTCATTCGTGGCATCGATGTAGAACCCGGCACCTTTACCTAAATCATATCCATCGTCATTTGGTACAGAGTCGTCTCCACGGGGTGAAGTGTCGGGTATGACTAGAGCAATGCCCTCACGATCAGCGGAGGCAAAGGCATTTGCCTTCATACTAAAGTTGGTATCATCACATGTTAATCCGCCTATAATTTTGCAAATGAGGGTTAGATTAACAAATAACTAAATATTAAAACAAACACATATATGCAACACACACACAAAAAAACATAAAACTTACTAAGCCAATACAAAGCAGGGATAGACTGTCCCTTACTTCTCAACAATGTACCATATGTTGATGGTAAGAATAAACTAAATGTCATTTCAGTTTTTGTTGAGGTAGATGTATGACGGATACGTAATAAGTTACCATTATTTTGTGTTACGGCTATTTTAGATAATACCTGTAGTTTGTTACTACCACTATTGTTATTGGATGTAGAGGTCATGGTGGTTGATGTTTTAGATTTTGAATAGTGTTTAGTAGTATGATGGATTGCAGTAGTAGAAGAGGCAGGATGGAAACTATAAACTGATTGAATAAGAAGTAATGATATTGATAAGGCTATTGCCAGTATAGATGTGATATGTTGGATGAACATTAATCATGGATCGTATCAATTGCATTGCAATTTTAATGCAAATCGTCAAATCGTCAGCAAATCTTTATGGAGGATACCACAACATATATACCAATATCAATTGTTGGGCGGCGTAGAGAGCGGGGCAACTTTGCTCATTGTCCTTAGTAATCCTCATAGCATCAGAGCCATAGGATGCATGATGCTGATGCAGAAGCACCATGATTATGTTCAATAGTGTTGGACCTATGACATTCTGAATTTGGAAAATCACAAGACCACCACCATTTGATCATGATAATATCAATCTAATGCCCTGAAAGTATAGGATGATACCTCTCATATATCTGTTCTATATTTAGTTGATACGGGAATATATTATCATTCAATATATTTGGCCATAAAGATAGAGGATACCCTCCTGAAAAATATTGCTAAGTCAGAAAAGTTGTGTGTTGAAGAGTCCGAGGTATGCTGTTGTAGGTATGATTGATGATATCGAAATGAATTAGTGTATATAGTATATTATAACTACACTCATATATTTGTCCCACAAGCTCTCGTCAAATACAAGACTCATATTCTCTATATATCATCTCATCACGACTCGGGATTATAAACACGACATTGACATTATCAATAAACATTAGAGATTATATTTTATCGATGGGATGGCCAATTGGATGCACCGTAAAACTAAAGAATCTCAAAAAGGGGTCTCAATACAATGGTAAAAGTGCCATTGTTCAATCAGACCCAAGTATCGAAGGACGTCAAAATGTTTTATTGATTGAAGAAAACAAAGTGGTTGCAGTTAAATCAGAAAATATGTACACGCATCTCGGCTCCTGGGAAGGAAGCATAGGCATGAATGTATCAAGTATACTTGCTGGAAGTTGGGTTGAAGGTATTAAAAGGGGAAGTGAAGTTGGTACAGCTTCATTAGCTGATGGCATCAGATCAGGTGCTAACCACCTTCCATTCAACATGTCATATGAAAGTAGTGGTTTGCTTGGCCATGTACTAAACTTCTTGAAACGTTGCGAGCATGAATCATTAAGCAAGATTTTGCACAGTGTAAACAAGACCAATCGTGTAGAAGAAGAGGAAAAGGTGAAGAATCCGTCAGTATGGATTGACATTTTATTTGGGGCAGATAAAACGGAACCAGGATGCGGAGTAAAGATTGCTGAAAACGTCGGTCCATTAGTTAAATGCATGTGTAATGATACTGAACGTCGACTATTCAAAAGTAACCAACATTGGAAAGAGTGCATAGTACCCTTTGCTTCTTTGATTCAAAACATGATCGGCAGATCGGTCAACGGTACAGATAAGAATATAAGAAGGTATTGAACATTCTTTTAGAGTACGAAGGGTTACTATCATCTATGGTTCAATGGGGGTACTGGAAAGAAGAACTACGACCCGATATTGCCAAGGAGCTCGGCGTCGATACGTGTGATCAAATGATGTCCATCGGGAGATGTTCCACTGGTATGATAATAAAGTCTCTGTGTAATGGTAATGATAAAATATCAGCAGAAGATGAAAGTCGACTAGAGACTATTGGCACCATGCCAATCATTTCCAAAGAGTATGATTCGAGCTGCATGATATCCTATACGGCTGAATTGGTACGCCAATTGAAGGGAAAAGATGGTTATGGGGAGCGAGATGTCATTGGTCTTCTTCTATTCCTTATCAGGGGCGCGAATTGCGTCGATAAAGAAGTCATTACTGAGATGATTGACTGGGGAATGAAATTTACGGCCCACGAGATCAGAGAAGCAATGAATGTAGCAATAACTACCAATCTGATGTTACTCGCAATGAACAATGCTGATATGGGCACGGGTACACCAAGTGATAGCCGTATTGCCTTCGTCATACGTGCTGGATTGTTCGATATGTGCCTTCACTACATTGATACATTTGAGGAACAGACGTCATCTGGGAATGTTTTAGCTCAAATAGAGAATATTCTCAATGTTGTATACTGCATCTTTAAATCAAAAGACTGCAAAGGCAATAAGGCACAAGAGAAGTAGTATTGAGGAAGGATTAGTCCGCTTAGAAAAGAAGAATGGAAGCATCACAAGCCACCCCAGGTTCAAAGAGATATTGGATAAGCTCAAATGTATTCTTGTTATCAATGGACCATACTGCTGCCGATGCAACACACCACTGAAGAAGACAGAAGTGAAGCAATGTAATGGTTGTAGCCTTATGGTGTACTGTTCAAAGTCATGCCAAAGGGAGGATTGGCTTAACGGTGGCCACAAGCTACTGTGCTCGAAGCCATTCACCGAAGAGAATTCAGGACAGTTCCAAGGTAGAATGTGGCCAGTAGCAGTACCAAAAGATGAGAGGGCCGCTGCTAAGTTGGAGAAACTCGAGAAGAATATCAAAATGATTCAGTTGAAACTCTTTCGCGAGAGTACCGTGACAATCATCATCCAAGCAAAGGCATTGGATCTACCTTTGTGTGATTGTATTGTTAGTTTTGATCTTAGTGAATGCCCTCCTGAGATTGAAGTAAAGAGGCAAACTTGGAATAGTCAATCAAAAGATAACGTCACATGTGTGTTCCAAACATATCTATATAATGAAGGAAAGGTCCAAAAACATTCCATGCAAAGAACAGTTCCGATTGAATTCTCCTATGCATAGAGAGTTTTTGGATGTAAGAGTATACCTTTACCGATATCTAATACCAAATTACTAAAGGATTCTAGTTGGGATAAAACACAAGTCTCCTAATCCTTCTTCTTCTTTGTCTTCTTGCACACCGAACGAATGTTCTTCACAACGACAAATAATACACATACTACCAAAGTCAGTATACAGTACACATCTACAGAATTCCTCTCAATCCATGAGATATGATTTTCAATTCCAACCATGAACTCGGTTCCCTCATTCATTTCCATTTCAAGCCAATCGGCACCACGAGATGGTCCATTCAGGAGATTTGATATCTTCCCCAACTTGTTAGCCTTTTGTCTGTACACATTTAAATTGTCACCGCCACTGTCTGCTGCTGTTAGAGACCGTAACTTCATCAGCAAGTTATCAGTTGTAATCTTATCCCGACCAGGCCTAGCGTCAAAAGATTCAGCTACACCAAGCTGGACTAATCGTGCTGCATTCGTTACTTGATCAGATTCGAGCATCATTGGCATAGCCAAGACGGGAGTACTTGTATGTATTGCCTCTTGCATACTTCCAAATCCGCAATGTGAAACAAAGGCAGCTACCGATTCAGATGATAGCACCGCGTACTGATCAACGAATGGTACAATCATCAATGTATCCGTCATTTCATCTAATGGTATTCCCAAATCTAATGCCGCAGGAGAGACAAGTTGTTTATAATCCTTGTCCTTGAGTGACCAAAGGAAACGGATCTCTTTGGTGTTATGTATCTCCTGAATAGTTTTTAATACGACGTTTACTATATCCTTTGACCATGCAGCATTTGTACCAATTGATATGAATACTACCATCCGACTATCATCTCCATGTAAAAATGATTCAACTTCTTTTGATAATGTTGCAGTCCGTGGTAACCAAGTACCAGTACTCTTAGTCATTGGATTAAACAACTCTGATTGGATACGACTAACCTCTCCCAATCCGACATAACTTCCATGCAATGCCAACTTTATCTTACCATATGGATTACTAATACTAATATTTAACTTATTCAATGTCTTGTAAAAGATGACACGACGAATAGTCTGTAATGCATACCGTGCCACTCTTAACATTATAAAGTTTTGTACTCTATTTCCGATAGAAGTAACTGGTGATGTAAATCCTGATATAATCATGGGCATGTAATCTGGCTCATTCCCTAAATGTTCTAATCCCAACAAGCCAGGATATAACATTACACTACTTGCATTAATATCTCTACTTAATGCATATCCCGCTGGCCAGAATAAATGATCAAATACAATCAAATCAACTGCGGTATCGTTATTAGTAAGAAGTTGAGGTAATAGTGATTCGTAAAGATGGATTGAATAATCTGCACAGAGACGAAATAAATCGAGTATATCATGTGTATATCCATAATATGCGGCGTCGTGTTCAGGTTCTCCGGCCTTAATGAGAGTTCAAGAATATATTGAAAATTAGAAAAGGTTATTATATTGCAACATACCAACATAAACAAATAATATACACGTACCGATAGGAACTCAATACCATTATCAGCCTTTGATATAAACTTTTTATCAGACTCTAATGCTGCAAATGTTACTTTATATCCACGATGTGCCATTTCCTCAGCTAAGCCCTGCATATGTAATATATGAGATGTTTGACTTGCCCCGAGGAATAGTACATGTTGCTTCTTCTTTGTTGTCATCTTCTTCGCTACAACTTCAGCAGATTGATGTCCAATAATTGTTGCAATGAGAAGAACGATGATTTGCAAAGCGGATACAATGCTAATGGAAGCTTTCATCTGGCTTGCCTTTCAATAACTGATCATGATACCTTATTTTTATTGATTTGCTATACGCTCGACTTCAACCTACCTCCTCGAGCCCGAAAATATCTTTTTTTACTCCCCAGCATACGGAGAAGGCTTCCATAATCACTAAACCACCACCATTTGATGATGATAATATCCATCAAATGCCCTGAAAGTATAGGACGTACCTCCCATATACCTTTTCTATATGTATATGATACGGGAGCATATCATTAAAGTGCGGCAGCGTCACAAAATAAAGGATACCCACTTTGTCATTCTAAAAGATCAAAGGAACAGTCTACTACTTACTTGACCGAAGCATTGATTGGGTGATTATAATGATAGGAACTAATTGTAGTGTATGGAAAGGTGTTGTTAGTATGTATCTGAATTTTATGCTTTACCCGTGATTGATTTAGTAGACAAAGATCCATCGTCTTTATCATACTCATTCATTCGCCCCCATCAAGCTTTGTCACTATCTTTCATTGTTTTGCTTGTTAGCCATTCATGAGGGAACAGTCTTTGCATGTGAAGGCCAGGCAGAATATCTCCATCTAAGCCCCTCTTTTCAATTGAGATATTTAACCTAAATACACATGTCATCTTCTCTTTTGATCGTGTCTCTTCAAAGGCTTTACATCTCATATTTTCATCATGTATGACATAAACATCACAAGACTTTGTCACTATGACCATAGGAGGACAATAACGCAAATCAAACGTTACCATGCAGTCATATAAAGGAAGATCCAGCGACCTTGCTTCCCTCAAGATCGACTCTGAGTTGTCGAGAAACAGCTTGAGTTGAATCATTGTGATGTTCTTTTCCAACTCTTCAAATTTGGCAGCAGCTCTGATGCTTGTTGGTATTGAACTTTCATTTGCGGTAATAACGCCTTGGAACTGACTTGGTTGAACCTCGATACTTTTCTTATTGCATGAAACACTATGTCCATTTAACCAATCTTCTTTTTGGCAGGCTCTTGAGCAATACGCCATACGGTGGCAACCGTCACATTCCTTTACTTCTGTCTTGCTTAGTGACTTGTTACATAGGCAGCAGTATGAACCACTAATGTCAAGTATAGACTTGAGCATGTCTAACAGAAACTTGACATTGGTATTGTTTGGGAACCCTAATCCTTTCACCCCCATATAAGCCAGCTTCTCTTCGCGGACCAACTTCTCTTCAATTGAGATCTTCTTACTTCTAATAGCCTTTGCAGTCTTCTGGTGTAGCGATACAGCGTGAACTGCATGAAATATATGCTGAATAGCAAGAAACAAAGATTTTCCATCATACCTGAAGGATTTGTGTCCACCAAACCGATATATGAACCCCAAACACATCTCAATAAGCCCTGCACGGATTGCAAAGGCAGTGCGGGTATCACTCGGGCGGCTCTTTTCAGTACTGGTTCTTTCAGTCAATATTATGACAGACATACCTCCAACATTTGTCGCAATATCTAAATCAGGTGTATGCTTGAGTCCCCAATCAATAATCCCAGAAATAACTTCTTTGTCAATGTAGTCTCCATCCCCAAGAAGTATGCGCAGAAGCACAAAATTATCGGCTGCGTGAGCACCAGATAGTTTTGCTTGCTGTATTAACTTTGCCATAAATGATACCATCTTTTTTGGATCATAATCTCTAGACACAATCGGTGAAGAGCCAATAACTTCTAATATTCTGTTGGCATCTTGTGGCAAGAATCCAAGGATTCGCTGTGGATGTTGGAGAACTAGCAATCCTGCATTATTCTTTCCCACAGAAGCAATCTTTGTATAATCTTCAATATGTAGTTCATTTGCAATATCTGGGCGATGTTCCGTTCCCCAGAAACCCCATTGAATAATACTTCTAAATAATCCCTGGTGATGTGTACGGTTACACTCCCCCAAAAGGATACCTTTGTTGCATCCTGGTATCCTAGGGGGTATCGTATAGCGTAAATAGGCTTAATCGAAAGCTCTCGGCGAGCTGAGTAAGAATCCGTCGTGGGACCCTATAAATTTTTAAAAAAATTTGTTAGTAAATTTGTTAGTGTAGCCCTAAGGATATCCTTAAACGGTATCTTTTTGTTCCACAGGGAATGATTTTTTCATCAAAATACACCCCCAAACATCACACGATGGAAATATTGAAGGTTCCACCATGAGAAAGAATGGTACCGAAGCCTCAAGCCCTAAAAAAATAGGCTAACTTTGAGACTCTCAAACGAAGTGAATACTTGACAGAATTTGACCAAACTTGCTGCTATGTTGTCGAGAATGATCTCGTCTAGACGATGTGGTCATTGGTGTTTTAATTTATAAAGGATATCATTATCATCTGCAAGCCTTTTTTAGGCATTAGTTTTGGAGGGTTTCTCCTGAGGCTCCGTCGAGAAAAAAATTGTGACTTTTTTTGCGCGTAGAGTCACCATAATAAATAACACCTCATAGGTGATGATAAATGATAATGTTAATGTATGAATATTAAGAATATAATGGCCGAACCGTCTAGACGAGATAAAAGCCCACATTATTGCAGCAACTGCGACGTAATTCTGTCCAGAACTCGCTTCGTTAGAGCTGCTCAAAGTAGCACATTTGTCAAAATGTGTGAAAATGCACAAACTTTACGACCGTCAACAACAACCTTCTAGTCGTCCTAGTACACCATCCACACCATCTAGCAACTTAATATCATCTAAATAACACGATCAGTGGGTGTTTTCTATGTAGAAATACTATTCTATTACGTCATGTGACATTTCAAGTTGATGATGTGTTGATGGGTGAAAATTGATAGTATTGAGTAATAGTATAAACAATAATGGATTAAATGAAGTACTAACACATCTATATAGTCTATTACTTATCAGTAATATCGACTATGTTAGTGGTGGATTGGTTAGTTGGGTTGCTATTGAGAGAGACGGCTGATATTATGTGATGGATTGGTAGATTTTGATATAAAAATGTGCACGAGGTTAATACTGTATTAGACATTGGATTGAACGTTAAATGCGATACAAATCAACTCTAATGCACTATAGTGTATAGTTAAAGGTTCTTGATGGTATTGGTACTCGATTTATATGCACAAACAATGTATTGTTGTGTAGTAGTGTGAGGGATACCATTTTGGAGTACATTTTTATTATGAGTATTTGATAATGGTAATAACCTTATAATCAACAACAAACATACTCTACACATGTATATGAGTCT
>Ga0214477_101331_pt1 | contig 12467 bp, 6 predicted proteins | sample M1_20Mar14CPVII9_FD_165058 | JGI IMG/M metagenome (GOLD analysis project Ga0214477, IMG submission 165058) | Marine eukaryotic communities from Monterey Bay, California, United States - M1_20Mar14CPVII9sort6BwellC16 | ecosystem: Environmental > Aquatic > Marine > Unclassified | place: USA...
GACGGCACAACCAACAATATCTTTTTGTACTACTCTCTGCCTTCTGTACTTCTGCCATTGGCCTCAAGAGAAGGAGGTGCAAGATGAATCAACATCATTACTGCTTGCACTAGCAAAGAAGGGTCCGTTCGTTCGTAGTATGATGGTCAACTCTCCCTCGTTTGAAAAGACAGCTGCATTACATTCAGTATGCGCATCGCTGAGACATAATGCCTCCCAGGAAGAGATATCAACAGTCATGAGTGCTGTTAGTGGAGATTTGTCAATTGACGCTGTGAGAGGCTATCAACGTCTTCCATACGTCGATAGAGCAAGGGTCTTGACCTGTTTGGTCGTCGCATGTAGCTCAATGGAAGATGATAAGTCGACTGCCATGCTCAATGCATGTCTAGAGGCCGTCAAAGCTCCGTTTACATCTCTGGTGCAAGCCCTAGCGTGAGTCATATTGTGGTTTAATATTCGATATGTGTTTGATGATATCAAACTCACTATGCATAACTTATTTCATCAATACATGTAGCAACAAGCGAGTCAGTGCCAAAGATATCAATGTTCAAGAATCGGCTTGTTTATCAATCCTACTCTACGGTGGCGTTGTTTTGGCATGTGAAATGTCTGAGCCTGAACGGATACCTCATTTTATCACTCCTTTGTTACCACATTTGTCGGGTTTAATGACGTACTATGCCGAGGACCTCACGATATGTGAAGGCCTCCTGAAGATGTTCAGAGATTATGCCGAGCAATACATTTCAATGTTAACACGAGAACAATGTATTGAACTCTTCGCGACATCGGCTAGACTATTAAAGCATTACTCGGAACATCACTGCAAGAATCGTGTAGTAACAAAAAGGTCCGAGGCTATTGAAGAAGAGTTCGAGGAAGAACAACAGTACAACGATGTAATGTCTGCTATTCAGTTGTTGATTCATCTCGGTACGAAGGACTTTACCAATCTATGTAATACCGCGTCACCTTCATCCAAGGGGGTGGACACGAGCCAAATCACAGATGTCATCTTCTTTGGATTACAACAAATATTACCCCTGATGACACAAGGGCTACTTCATTTTCCCACATTGTGTCAACATTACTTCTCCTTGGTAGGGGTAAGTTTCATTGTTATATTGAGAGAGAAGAAGAATCCTAATGATGACAATTCCGTCGGGCGGTCTGACACTTTGTGTTGATTCGACGTTACTTGTGTACAAACAAACTTTAGCTGAGGGATCCTCTGTTTTTCTTTCCTATACTTTCAACATGATCATATCTCACTTATCTCTGTCCCTTGTATTCATCACCATCAGTTCATGGTAGAAACATACCCCGAAAAGTTATGTGCCCTCCCGTTTGAACTATTCAATTCGTTGTTGGAATCTCTCCTCTTTGGTATGAGCCACTCGGATCCGATTGTATCAAAGAGTTCATTGCAAGGCATAGCAGCACTTGCTAGAGAACATCTCAAATCTAATGCACTTGCTGCTCACCTATCAACAAAGGGTGATATATTTGATAACTGCACTGGCCGTTTAATACAAGAGGTTGTATTTCAACCAATCATTTGGGATCGGCTCGAGCCTGCTGGTGCGGCGTTACTTCCTTTGGCTGCTATTGATGTTCAAAAGTTTATAGGGCTGGTTAATTCTATTTCACAACAGCTAGGGTCGGAGGATAAACAACGCCGATTACATGCAGCCTTTGAAAAATTAATTCAACCAGAAATGCTTGCCAAGGTAGCCATAGATGGTCGTGAAGGAAGAATAGTCAGGGTGCAATTCAAGAATGACTTTAATACTTTTGTTAGGGATATCCAATCCTTCCTGGTTGTGAAATAAGAGTGATTCTGTTGGGCACCAACTACAAATAGGAGATTATCAGCTATCAAGATAAACATATAAACTTGGACCTTATTATTCGCAGTTCCACTCTATCTACTCTCTAATCCAATAACATTATACTATGTTGAAAGATTGATTGTGCAGTTTCTCCCAGCTCTGAAAACAATAGAACGGTGGTTCCATTCTCTACCCTTCAATTATCTCAAATTGATTCCATTATCTCAAAATATTACTACTTCACTTTTACTACTACACACACTGCCACTTAGGCGCCACCCCCTAAGAACATTTGCACACGCTGCATGATAAAATCTTGCTCCGGATCATACGGATGTTCCTTACTTGGAATTTCTAAGATTGTGGGTATTGTTTGTTTATAATCCTTCAAAATGTGACGCAAATTATTTGCTATATGTTGATTGATTAAAATAATTCCAATATCATCACGTTGAGTAAATGCCTTTAATGTACTCTCAATAACATCAATATTTGTATCTTGCTTTACTGTTAGGAAGTTACATGAATCCGCTGTTCGGTGACCAACCCCTGCTAGAAGAAAGCCCGTTACAGTGTCCTAATTTGATATAAGTTGTTGGAGTTGAGTTTGTATGTGTTGCAATATGAAAAGAAAAAATAACAATTAACTTACCTCATCACCGATAACGGCTACTAATTTACCAGCCTCCTATAAGTATATAGAGCATGTGAAATGTATTTGTTAGATATATATTATGTATATCGTATTATCTCTGGTGCATGAAAATTTCCATCCATTAAAAAATAGTGATCAACTATCAAAGGAGGTAGACTTTCCTCCACCGACCACTCATTGCTTACAATTAAAAACACACTGACAACTCTTATATTGATCTCTGCGGCATATCCTTACCATTGTATTCTATTTAAATGTTGTTTCCTCAGCTTCCAACACAAAGTAACTCTATATTTAACTTATGAGCCGAAGAGTTGAGGGTGGCGGTATCCTAGAAAATCCTACCCCAAAAAATGAGCAAGTCATACCTGAGTGAGATGTGAGATGGGCGGCTTGAGAGCACTTAAGTAGAACTAGCTGTATGAGTAATATATGCTCTGTTATAGATAAATGACTAAAGGAAATGTGATGAAGTTCTACTATTTGCAACGACTTATCATAACCCTACTTTGTTTACAAATCATTCCATTCTCATTTCAGTTGTAAGTTGTGCAAGATGTTACTTTCCATTATCATTTCTTCTCATTTCATCATTCAAGCTGTAAGTTGCTTAAGCTGTTGTTGTCCACCAGCCATACCTGTATATTGATCAGGTGGACCTCTAGTAGCAAATGCACGATGGATCTTAACATCACTCTTGGGTTTATCATTTCCATCAACTGCAACTAATCCCAGCCGTTGAATAACTCCCATACCTGAATATATCCTACCAAAAATTGTATGTTTCGAATCGAGCCACGGACATGGTTTAAGTGTTATGAAGAATTGTGATCCATTTGTATTTGGTCCGCTACAGATGAATGTACGTTTAGTATTAAAAGACATCGGTACATGTATTCTGTAATGATCGACACAAAACTCACCTATTAGCCATCGATACAACTCCAGCACCAACATGCTTTAAATTCTTTGTTATCTCATCTTCGAACTTGCCTCCATACACACTCTCGCCACCTCGACCTGTCCCAGTTGGATCTCCACATTGTATCATAAAATCTTTAATGATTCTGAAAAAAGTATTGTATTATATAAGTACCGATGTATGAAAAGCATAGAATTGTTGTTAGTACATCTCTTTATTCATTGCAATAATATAAATACAACAAGCGCGCATACACTGCCAATTGATGATTTCTCTTCTTATATATTACAATCTATTGCAACATACACATGTGATAAGCACATTACCTATTATTTCAATACTCACCTGTGAAATATAGTGTTATTATAATAACCTGCTTCTGCTAATGCAGCAATATTGTAACATGTTCTTGGTGTATGTCTATATAATATGAATAGGATATATGATATTATAATAAAAATATCGTTCATAAGTTACAATTTTGCAAATCATGAAGTATGTGTGTTAACAACTTGTGAGTAGTGAGTAACTTACCTGTGATATAATTCTATAACAAACGAACCAATTGTAGTTTCAAATTGTACATGAGTATAAGGAGACGCTCCAGATGAGGCTGGTGGATGTTGAGCGGCCATCTTATTGCTTACCGTAAAGCTACTTAGTGTTTGGACATTTCCTGCCGTCCAGTCATTTTTTTATTTTTCTTACTTCATTTTTTCACTCCTCACCACTACTAAGCGGAGGTCGAGTAGTATCGATTGAAGGCCATTAGATATACTTCATTGCAATCACTAAACTCAGTTTATAACGCTCTTTCGATTAGTATTGCACCGCTTTACCTTTATAGGTGTTGATCGATACTTAAATCTACTTTTAAGTAGAGCTCCCTCTATTCTACATATTTGCAATCTTATGCACAAATTATAACTATCCAACCATGGCACGTTTAGATGATGAGAATGAAATGTTGAACAATAGCTATGAGGTAAATTCCTCAGATGATGAGGAGATTGATGAAGATGAGGCATTCAATTCAGATGATGAATTAATGTATGGTGAATTCTTCCTATCTAATAATAGGGGTAAGAAAAAGAAAAATAAGAATGATGGTGATAAGAAGATGAAGGCTAAGAGATCACTCAATAGCAGTAGTGATGAGAGCGATATCGATGATGATGAATCAGATGATGAAAGTGATAGCGATGAGAATGATTGGGCCGGCGGCAGTGGATCAGACGACGATGACTCCGATGAAGGAGAAGAAGATGATGGAGGTGCCTACATGCTTGAACTCTTAAACAATTTAGATAAACAGGTACCTACTAAATCAGCTACTGATAAGAAGAAACAACAATATGAAAACAAAGGAGAGGGTGGTAAAATATCATATAATAATCAATTATCCGAAGCTGCCGTGCATTTAAAAGAGAGTGAATATCAATCTGGTGTATTATCTGCAATGAATAATGCAGAGGAAGGAGAAGGAGGAGTTGGAAATAAGCTGACATTGGATTCATTAATGGGTGGTATTTCTGATACTGCGGGATTTGCTACTGTACAGAAGTCAATGCGTGCTTTGTCAAGTGGTTTAATTGTTGATAAAGATGGAAAAGGAGGTCAACAACAGAAGAAGAAGAAACTGACAACAACAGCGGCACCAGTATCACGTGTCATATCAGACCGTGCCTCACGTAAAGTACATTATGAAGCAACTACCGAGGATGTAACACAATGGAAGGATGCCATACATGAACAACGTGATGCCGAGACATTAGACTTTCGTACCAATAAAGGTGGTGCCACAACTAATCGTATTACACGTGATGTCTTAGTTGACAAGTTTGAGGCCACTACTGACTTTGAGAAGGAGATTCAAGTTGCTTTGGAAAAGGCCGGGATGGATAATGAAGGTAGCATGTTGAAGAAGGAGAAATCACGTTTAACTGGTGAACAACAAGGCGATATGGATAATGATATAGATGACTTGGGATCAAACCAAATAACAATGGAAGAATATAAAAAGCGACACGGGGAATTGGCCAAGCTCCGCGCCCTAATGTTCTACGAGGAACAGAAACGACATCGTATCAACAAAATCAAATCGAAAAAGTATCGTAAGATTCGTAAACGTCAAAAGGATAAATTAACATCTGCCGAAATGGACGCTGCGGCAATGTTACAAGACGATCCAACAACTACCGATCGTGAACGGATTGAACGTGAGGAGATGGATCGGATGAAGGAACGTATGACATTGGCACATAAGAATACGAGTAAGTGGGCACGACATATGTTGCGTAGAGGAGCCAAGATGGATATTGAAGAACGACGTGCATTGAGTTTACAAATTGCCAAAGGGGAGGAGTTACGGAGAAAAGTCATGGGTGAAGAAGAAGATAATGATGGTGCTAGTGATGATGAAGAGGAGACTGAGGAGGATTTGCTAAAAAAGGCACGTGATATACTCATGGAGAATGATGATGATGAAACTAATGAGGGTGGTAAAAAGAAGAAGAAGGGACTGTTTCAATTAGCATTCATGGAAAGGGGGATGCAGGCACAACGAACACGAGCAAAGGAAGAGGCACGTAAGTTATTGGAAGAATTGGAGGCCAATGAGATGGCAGGCATGTCTTCATCAGATAGCAGTGATAGTGATGACGATGAAGAAGATGGCGAGGCAATGAAAAGTAACAAGAAGAAGAAACAACGTGTAGCATCAGAGGCTGAAACAAACAAGGTTTTGTCAGAGGGACAACTGGTAGCATCTTCACTAAAGTTTGGTAAAGGTGATGGGTTTGCAATCAAGGTTGATGGGGATATAAAGCTGGGAGGAGATGAATTGAAGGGGAAAGAAGTAGAAAAAAAGGAGACGAAAAAGAAACAGAAGAAGAAGCCCAAACCACAAGCTTCCGTTAAGCCGCCGACACCGCCGCAAGCTGAAGAGGAGGAGGAGAATCCGTGGATTGTTTCCAAGAGTACAAAGAAATCAAGCAAGCCTTTATCTCGAACTGTCAATATTGATAAAGCTGCATCCATGCTTGTTGATAATGTACAGGAAGACAAGACTGCCAAGAGAAAGCGAGACGATGATGTAGATGACAACAAGACCATACTGTTGGAGTCAACAACAGCCGCCGACTCCCCCCTTGTGTCTTCTGAGAAGGAAGTTGGAGTAGCTGAACTCAGTCAAGCAGAGCTTGTTCGACGTGCCTTTGCCAAGCCTGCAGACTTGGAGGCAGAAGAGGAATTCCAGAAGGAGAAGGAACGAATGAAGGAAAGAGATGATCCTACACGCAAGAAGGTAGAAGATAAGGTAGTATCTGGATGGGGTTCTTGGGCTGGTGCCGGTGCTCCACCGCCTAGGAAACGAAAGCTGCCTCCCAAACTTCGTGCACCCGCATCCAAAAAGGTTGACAAAGCAGTAAAGCGGAAGGATGACGGTATGTCTACTGTCATCATCAACCAAAAGCGGCTTAAGAAAACGGCTGCGTTTCAACTATCTGAGATACCCTACCCCTACCGCTCTCGTGAGGAGTATGAAAAAGCAATAGCAGGTAAGATCGGTCAGGAATGGAATACTATGAAAGGTAGTAAGGAGATGAGCAGACCAGCTATTTTAGTAAGAGCTGGTAAGATTATCAATCCTTTGACGAAGAAGGCCAAGAGTAAACAGAAACGAGCCCCAGCCAAGTTTTGAACAGAGTTTGCGCACTTAGTATAAGGATAAGCTTAATCTGTTAATGTGTAAGCAGTTATAGCCGATCGCACTTCTCCCAACTTGTAAATCCTGGCTTCAAATTGAATCCACTGTCCTTCTTTTTTCCTCCGCATGTCGCTTTGAGTATCACCTTGATCTTCTTCCAATTGCCTTTACTGCATACTTCTTTTGACTGGGTTATGAATGATGTAATGTGGCTATCACTCACATCTAAATACCTTCCAGCAAGTAATTCTCCTTCTCGAACTCCTCCAAATGTAGTCGACGATCTCAGCTTACACGCTAGACTTAGTAGTTCAACAAAGGACTCGGCGTTACTTCCACATATAGAAGTGAATATAGATTCAAACAATTCCGGTGTCTCTTCAACTGACCACGGCGGTAATGCCCCTGATACCGCTCGTAACAATGAAGACACGAGAATGGCTGCATTCGAAATATCCCTTGACTGGCCAAACGTATCCTGTAGCTGAATTACTGATGAGCTGCCTTGTCCTGCCGAGAGGATACTTGAGCCTAATAGTAATGACTCTGATATGAAGCTTGTCATCGCCAGAGTATGTGCTGCGTCAAGGGACAAGCCTTTTTGTATATCTGGTGCTGATGACTTCTTATCTCCGAGGTCTTTAAGGAAGATAAGCATTGAAGCCAAGCATAGGGATTCGCCAAACAATTGTTCGACACCTTCGTTCACCAAACATGATGCTAGTGGCTCATGTTTTCTGCAGACTGAAACGAGAGACGTTAGTGTCAAGTAGAATGCCTCGGCAATAGTTGGCCGAGGGTCGACGTGGGCGTTTGCCTCAGGTGATTGGTGCATTAACAAAGGTACAATCACTGGCACCACACTCTTCAGTACAGACAGACAACTGATTGACTCAATCATATCTGTTTCTTCTGGAACTTTTTTCTTTGATATACGAGTTAAGCAGTCTCTGATAAGCATGAGATAAACACCAGCATCAACCATCTCCTCGCCAATAACGCTATCGATGAACATGCTTGATGCAGAGTCAGCGCCTTGGTTGCATTGAAGTGTTGCTGCTTCACACTCAGCTTTGATTAGAGCTGATATATTGCTTGCGCAATAGTCTGTGAGTAATTCCTTTATACTCGTAGACATTACACAATAAGCGCCACCTCTTAGTCTAGCCCATTGATGGCAAGTGTCGTCTAAATCTACTGAGAATGAAAGGCGTGCATATCCTGCAAGTAGACACTGGAATATTGTCGTCAGAACCTCTGTGCTATTACTGAAGACATCTGCAACTAACTCAGGTGAAAATGAACTCAAATCAAATGACGCTTCACATACTCTAAAGAATTGTTCTGCAGATCGGGGAGCACTTGCTTGTGATCTCAGTTCCATAAGTGGTGCTTGTAATAGTTGCTGCAAAACGGCTTGATTTTCACTAGATTGGTTGTCTTTCATTTTGATCAATGACAAGTGAGAAATGACCTTGATGATCATACGCCGAGAGACTGGACACACCCCATCTCCATAGTCTATATTGACTCCTCTTCTTAGTTCTGATTCCTTGAGCGCTTGATGGAGATTAGTTAAGTCATGAAGAATAGTCGGGTGTATTTCAAACATTGCATTTGCCAAGATTTCACTCTCATTAGACAATCGTAGCAGAGCGATACACCCTACATGATCTTCACCACCTGGCCCTCTCATAGCACCTCTGATATCATATCTAGTAGACTTTAGCGTGCTTTCTGCAATCAACTCGGGGATCCTTGCTGTGGATAACATTGCATGCTGTAGCGAAGACGAGATTGTGCTCTGCAATGTCATAAACAGATTCTTCTCCTTGTCACCTGCAACAGGTGATGAGCTACTCATCGCTTCAACAAGGTGTGATAGCAATGGAGATAATGATGCTGCCCCCATTAATACTAAACGACTCAATGGTAGCAGTTCTGATATCGACCGTGTGTCGAAGCTCTTGTTTAGTTGTTCTTCCACGTTTGTTATAGATTGTAGTGCCATGATCAGTATATTGCTTCCAATATCTGATGGTTGTTGTTTATACATTTTCCCAAGCTTATTAAGGGGTTTAGCCAGGGCAGATAGAATATGCACCACTGTTTCATTTGGAAGATGATCACTTGCTATTGCTTCTTGAATAGCAGTGTCACATGCACTGACTATTCGTTGAAGGATGAGAATCGATGGCGAGTTCATACTAATGTCAGCAGAGTCCAAACTACAGACAGATCGAGCCACATCGCGAATATCGTTCCTTTCGATCTCAAGCTCTTCATCATTATCTTCCGACAGACAATCAAAGTATCCCTGGGGATATCCACAAGAAGCAGCCAAAGACAATGTACAGCTCACTACTTCATTGACTGCAACCTGCTCTATTTGTAAGGTAACTACCGAAACTGAATTCAGCGAAGTATGAAAGATCATTAATGGCTCATAGGCGAGAGCTCTTATATCTCGATTTGATAATGAAGATATACGGCGTATGATGGTTGTAATTGTAGAGAATAATACTGTACGCCAATTGTGAAGAGATCCTCCGTCGCTCCTTTCTAAGAAGAGAAGATGAGGCAATACTGATGTTGCAGCCGAAGCCACTGTGGAGCATATTCCATGAGTTGAGGTGAGTTCAGATGTTGCCGCAAGTCGAAGACCGTCGGTCTCCTGTATTGAACCATCGGTGAGGGAGACGCCAAAAATATAGGCTGCTGCAACACATGCTGCATTTCTTCTTTCCAACAGCTCCTTCTCGGCTGCATCTTTCGAGTCGCCATCATTTTGGTTGTTCTCTGTGACAGCTATAGCTCTGCCCAAGCGTTTGTCTTGTCTCTTCTTACTCTTAGAGCTCTGCTTCTTCTTAGATGCACTTCTCCCAGCATTTCCAGCGCCAACACCTAATGCTGCAGTGAGCACATCATTTGCCGTCAAAGAGGGGGAAGCCGACTCAAAGATTGAGACTAGATATTGAAATGCTGCCGATTGTGCTTTCTGTTTAGAATGCTGAGTATAATCATAACTCTTCTTATACCTGACAGCTAATGAACCAACTGTAGACTCGATGATAGGAATTGGAACAGCAGTATAACGTGCCCAAGCTTCACAACACTGCAAAAGCTGTATGGCAGACATATCTTGCTGTATCTCATTCATACTGCTCCCATGGTCTAATTCAACAAGCACCTTCCAAGCCTTTTCCATGCCGTTTTCTACAGATCTTAATTCCATAGATGCTGCTCTCAAAGATGCTCGGTCGATTGATGGGACACGATGACCACTGTCCTCGCCTGGAGGAAGAAGTACTGTTTCAGGTAGTGACTTTATAACGCTACAGATTGATCGCTTAGTTGCATGTTGATGAGCTTGTTGTATTGCGGATTGAGCTGTATTGTCTAAGTTTTGTTGTTCAATATTTTGTTGAAAGTATATTTCGGCAGATTCCTTAACTAATTGTATTGTTTCAACCAACATGTCATTTAAGGGTAGACATGATGGATCAGGATCTGGAGTGGCATACTTGTCCTGCAACGGCTTGTATCTAATTCTAAGAGCTGTTATTGATAATGCCGAGCCCAATTCACAAAGCACTGCATTTGCCCATGGTGTTCGTTTCTGTTGTTGCCCAGTCTGTTGATGTTGATGATCTTCTTCATACTCGGCAAAAGCAGAAGTATACATTGCCACCGCTATCGTTAGCATTATTAATGTCCCTTTTATTCTCTCCTCTTGTTGTTTGTCTCTATCTTTGGAAGTATTGTTTGGGAGGAGGGAGGAAGAATGCCTCTCCAACACTAATCCTAGTAATTCTGCTCCATTGCAAAAGGATGTATGGTTATTCGGTGCCAATTTGCAGCGGTTAATCAACATGGGAACATATCTCTCAATCCATGATGTTAAAATGGTATTCGATTTCTCATCCACTATGGCAGAGTTATCACCTTGCTGTTGTTGTCTTTCTAATCTAATCTCCTCCCATGCCATTACTAACCGTAACACGCCACATTCTATCCCATCCTCTGCCTCTATATCTAATGTCTCGACAAGTTTTAATGATCGACATCTATGATTTATCGTCTGACTTGCAAATATACGATTGTTGATGTTTGTACCTTGCAATAAGAGTGCCAAGGAACTAAGAAACACAGACCCTGTATTAACATCCTCATCTATTATCTTTTGTCCCTGATCTTTTTGGGATTGTATTCTGGATGCTACAAGTCTACGAACATTGCTAGACTTGTAATGCATAAGAAACTCGTGTGCTGCTGCAGCATTATTGGAGTTGACAGTATTATTGTTGCCATATAAACATTGTAGTGCGGCTTCTAGTTTCGGTAGGAGATGTGGATGTTCCATCATACTAACTCGCTAATTATAAACCAATATAATTGCTTAGTATTGATTCTCCTTTATCTCCTACAATACCAACCAATACTTTTCCTTGATGGATACTTCTAATACTAATAACAATTGTTTGCAGTAAGCTGCTGATTCTCCCCTTTCTGAACTTACTTGATATTCGGGACCTAAACGAGATTGTAAGAGTATGATGGAAGTAATATGAGTAACTGGAGCTATATTATTGGTGGTAATAATTATATTAGACGGCAATACCTATGGTAGCTATCTACAACCCCGATGTGATTTGTGATGTAACTTTTTAGAATCAACTTAGTATTTTGGCGATACACTGGATTGTAGGTGAAGAAGTAAGTTGGTATATGTTGAATGGCAGTGAAAAGAAGGGGGATTTCGTGTAAACATGCGAGGCATAACTCTAAGACTATATGGTTCTACACTCTGCAACTAATTTGGTTTACTTTACGAACATTTGGTATCAATAATTAATCATAGTCATAGTACTTAAGATGTACATCTTATACCAAAACACATACTACATGTAACAACAACACAATCACACAGTCTTCATTCATTTACGCATCCTTGGTCAATGTTCGGTACAAGTCCTTCAAGTTTACATTACTCCGATTGTTAACACTGAAGACCTCATTGTAGTATGATCGGATCTTTATCCACTCTCCTTTACCAAACCTCTCGACACCCATTAGAAGGGTATCCTTCTCTTCCTTCGAATAGGGAATCCTCTTTTGTTTCTTCTTCTGCTGCACTAGTGGTGGTGTCGAATCATCAGAGTCATCTGAATCGGAATCATATATATGAAGTGCCTTCTTCTTCTGATGGGGTGCTCTCTTTTTAGAACCCTTCTTGTTGCGCTTGACTCTGATCACATCATCATCCGAGTCAAAGTTTACTTCGTCCTTGAGTGCTGTCTTGGAAGCTGCTGACTTGGACTTGGTACTAGATTTTTTTTGGCTTGA
>Ga0214477_101333_pt1 | contig 12439 bp, 13 predicted proteins | sample M1_20Mar14CPVII9_FD_165058 | JGI IMG/M metagenome (GOLD analysis project Ga0214477, IMG submission 165058) | Marine eukaryotic communities from Monterey Bay, California, United States - M1_20Mar14CPVII9sort6BwellC16 | ecosystem: Environmental > Aquatic > Marine > Unclassified | place: USA...
TTCCGCCCAAGAATACGACATACTCATATTATCAAACAAGGACTCTGGAATTGCAGCAGCGGCACCTTTCTCCGCCTTGGCGATATGATGATGCACACTGGATTTCCCAGCCTTGCTACTAGTCTTTTCATACTTGGAGAGCAATTGGTGTAGCCAAAACACAAGACCAGTTAGCAAACTTGACATCTCTTGAGGAACCTCATCGTTATTCTGCATTTCGGTAAGTACACCAGTTAATAAAGTTGATATCTCTTGAGGAACCTCTACCTTATTCTGCCATTCGGCAAAGACTTCATGAAATAACTGCTGCACCTGCACATCATGGACTGCTGCTGCTTGTTGAGCCAAGAGAATAGCGGCCATGACAATGAAGATGATAATAGTGGTGAAGGTATTCATGATGGATGGTGCTGGTAGAATGATAAATTGCAATATCGATTTGATGGTGGTATGAAATGAGATTTATGATACCAATCGTTAGACCAACTGTGTGGTATATCAGCGTTGGAGGTGCCATTCATCTTGCTAATTCTGCGATGGCTAGGAATTAATCCAATGCGTAGAGTATGGCTTGATGCATCCATTGGCGATGATGGAGAGCCCAACGCGCTCATCCCATTCAAAAGTAGGCTGTGGGATTTTGAGGGGAACTGTTGAAACTTGCAATTCAATCATGGACTGCTAGCTTGGTATCTTCGACCCTTTAAGAGATCTCCATCATCCGCAACATCATCATCGTTATTTTCGTCGTCTTTTACCATCATTAGCATCACAATCGCCATTCTCTGCACTTTCACAAGATATGTTCAAATCATCCAAAATTTCGTCTTCTCCTTCCTTTTCACAGGCATCAAACATGGCATCCTCGAGTAACCGTAGATATGCCCTATCCCCTAACATACCATGAACGTTACTAGTACCAGACTCTAATCCTTGGGTAGTCAAATCAGATGGAACAGCACTGTCAAGACCATCCCTTCCAGATGATCTCGGAAATTATTTGATGTTGATGTGTGTTACGATATTAATTCCTCTTGAAGAGCATTTAAATCTCCTTCTGATAGTTGAGATAAATCTCCTTCGTTTTGATTTGAGTAGTTCATAATAGAAGACCGACGCCACTAAAGTTTATGTTGTCTTTGGTATTACAGCTGATTTAAGAGAGATAGGCAATTTGTCCCAATTAAAAGATCTATAGGCTGTCTGATTAGAAGAACCCTAAAAAAAGCGCTAAAGATCCCGTTTTCGGACCCGACCGATTGCTTGACCAACCCAACAATTTCTCACCTCTTCCTACAGCAACTGTTAGGCAGCATTGGTCGACCCCTAACAAAGGGGAGGGGTTGACCCTCTCCTCTTTGTTAAAAGGAAGCATTCACCTCATAATATTGCAATGGAAGCATTAGATGAACCAAACATATCATAAACAACTAACCACAATATCAATCTCAATCAGCCCCATAGGTAAGAAGTGTGAGGATAATAGTTTGTGTGTATATATATATGTATATATATTATATATATTGATAAGATACTTTTAATATAAACACTAATACCTTGCAATTTATCAACTACAGTTAAGAATACAACCACATATTGCAATGGTTGGGACCGCATCATCGGGCGGCAAAAAGTGGATCGGTCTCAATACACCATTTACTTCTGGTGACACTACACTAACTGGCCATCAACTTATCCAAATAACGAAGGAGGTGAGAGGGTCATATAATTCAAATTATGATTTAAACCATGCATATGTACCAAAGTCACTCAAGGATGTAGATAAACTACTTCACCCTGAACAATTGGCATATATGAATATCATATATAACATACGACAAAGTTCTAGCAAGGCTGCTAGGAAAAGGGATTTAGATCCATCATACCCACCACAATCATCTGAACTCATGCTTGAAATATTAGTTACTCAGGGAGGTTTGGTGACTGACTATGAAGGTTTTAAGCAGCAGTTCAATGCATTGGCAACAAATCCATCCTCACCTAGTCATGAAGATAGTTTGGTGTATCCTTTGCTCGTCGCATTCGGGATGGATAATATTCCTCCTAAGTATCAGCTATTCGATACTGTTGAATCATATAACGAGAAGATCGATTTTGCAAGGAACGAGACGTTGGAGGGTGCCTCTGTGCAGGATATAGGTGATGAGCAGGCTAGGATTGTTAGCTTTGTTGAGGGGGACATGGGAAAGATGGCAATTACTAACGATCATCTCAGACATGTCTTCCGAGGTAATTCTCGTGGAGGAGGTGCATTCAGAGTTACTGAAGAGATGATTAAGGAAAATGGCGGTTTCGGTTGTGATTGCTCCGAATGCAAGGATAAATCCCTTGAAGAAGTTGCTTCCTCTGCCCACCTTCTCACTCTAAGTCACTACATAAATCCAAGGTCCAGCAAGGAACATATTGAGAAGTATGGCAACTCAGCAGCACCTAGCGACCTCGGGTATGATAAACTTGTGTTACAGAAGGATGATATGAAAGTTGCGTGTTTTGAGAGTCATTATGATGATGACCTTGGTATGTTGGCTAAGCAAGGCTGTGATGCGCTTGCTGGGAATCCTCCGCAGAGGGAAAAGGACTCAAGCCAGGGTTATAATTCTAGTACTCACCTAACTCGATGGTACCTCACACACCAGTATAACATGACGACAAATGAAGGTAACACCGTTATTGGGGACATGCCTATCACCCTTGCCAAGACACATCGTGTAGTTGCTCATCACCCGACACAGAAGAAGCCCCTCAAGATTGTAGGATTGCCTAATGGTGGTGAGGTTACTCTACAGACGAGTAAGACCTTTAAGATTGCTACTCTAATCCAAGGAGCACGTGAGGAAGAGGCGGTTGTTGGAGAGGTTGCTGATGCTAGATGTAACAACAACCCAGGTCTCTTTACGGCTAAGAGTATCCAAGAGAAACCACGTGTCGTTACATCCAGCCATACGTCTCATGACCTTCACCACAAGTTGGAAAACCACAGTGCTGCTCTTGATTCCCTACTCGGTATTGACCGACGCTATACGATGACGGACACTCACTATGAGATGAACTTGCAAGACATGCCTCGTGTACAAGAACTCATTGAAAAGTGGGGAGGCATTGACAAGGTGCCTCGGCTACCCCCTATCATTACGGTGTGTATAGAGTATGCTTTGCTATTTATCTTCTTGTGTAATATACACTAATGTGTTCCCTCTTATTATTATTTGTTTAGTTCACCGAAGAGGATGTGGAGTTGGAAAAGAAGAAGCGCTTCTCCAAGAAGAAGCTCCCCTCAAAGAAGAGGGAAGTGATCAAGTTGAAGAGATCTTACGTTACGAGGTCAGGTGATGGGATTCCGGTAGTAGAGGGTGAGGATTGGGAAGCCCTTGTTAACCACGAGACCAAGTTGATAATTGAGCCTAGTGTTCATGATTCGGATGAGATTTATGAGGAAAAGCTTGCTATCCTCAAGCTCAATGGTGATGTAACCCTTCCCGAGGAAAATGAGCATTATGAAAAGCTCACAAAATCTCTAGTTGTACCACAATCTGTGAAAGATGATGAGGGTAAGTCGTATGTATACAACTATTGTATGTTGCCGTTGTTGTCTATTTCATCATTACTAACTTTATTATGATTCTTATTATATCCCAAAGAATCTCTTGCCACCGAGGAACAACCCTCTGGAAAGTGGCCCAAGGGACTCCTCAAGCAGTATAAAAAACATCTGGCACAACTCGGAAATGATCCGATCGATGATGAGTCCAAGGCTGTCTATTCATCCAAGGTCGGCCCTGCCAAGGAAGTGTCAGTAACACCTGCCAATCATAAGGAAGATACAAACAAGGAATCTCCTGATGATGTTGCCAAACCCTCCTCAGCTGCAGTCTCTGTTGGAAAGGCACAGTTTAGCGGTCTTCAAGGCACAGGTGATGATGATCTACCATCACCTCCCAAATCAAACAAGCCAACTTCGACCACCTCTTTCGACTATGGAGAGGATTCCGATTCCTCCGTTACTCTCCCAAGTAACCCTGCCGGAGAATTAGTGAGTAAGAAGAGGAAGGCCGCCATTCTTGAAGAGTCTGATGAGTAGATTTCTTCCCCGAGTGACCGACTACTTTCATGTGTGGTTTTGTGTGTGAATGACTCTCGGAGTATACTTTTATCTAAACGTTTCATGATTACTAATCGATGTAAGATGCAATGGACTACTTTTCATCTCTTTACTGGAGTGATTGAGTATATACCATTTTTGCGCTGACATTAGTATGATTGTAAAGAGGTAATGGGGTGATTTGCCTGTAGAAAGAACTAGATAAGTAACTATAGATATCATTTACATGTTACACATGACCTGTATTGAAAGTTAGAAACCACATCTGTGTAAGCTGCTAATCGTTCAATACTACCAGGTTTAAATGTAATACCCTCTTTTGCAGAAACTAATTCAGAGATTACATTCTCTACTAGTGGTAAACCATCTGCCTTGCAAACTTGCTTTCAATTCGCATCACTTTAGAAAAGCAGCCACCATGCTCATTGTGTGGGTTTCCCCCCCAGCAGCCAGCTCCAGATCCCATCTCACAAATGTTTTCTCTACCTGCCAAGCATGGATCACATGATGAGCAACTGTCTCTGATCCATGTGATTCCTATATAAAACAGCAATGATGCGTTAAGCAGCAGTTAGGCATATATCTGAGTATGAGAAAAGAACACATGATATGTGCATATCAACAAATAGAGACATATGATATGTGCATATTGATAGATAATAACATGAACTCTCTCTTTCTTACCTACACGGTCACCAACTTTTAAATGCTTGACCGAGGTAAGGCATACTCAATAACAAATCAAACACATCCAAATTATCCTCAACATGACTAAATATTGCATTCTTAATACCAGATAATACATCTTCATTAACATTCACACGTTCTTCTAATTGGTTTGTACAAATTGTTTGTTGTATTACTGACTCGCATAAAACTCTACCCTCATTTGATAGTAAATTTCGAATTAATTTGTCTGATTGCAATCGTTTGATAATGCCAGCGTGTAGTTTTTTCTTTGCTCTACGTTCTTTACTACTTAACTTTTCATCCCCGTCTACTTCTTTAACCTCGGATAACAATGTACCAGTGACCTTTAGATGAAAGTATAATTCATTAAACTGTGTATCAACTTTATCATTATTGACCACTTCTTGTTCGGTATCCTTAACATTCTCAACCTTGCAACTACATTTAACATGTATTGCAATAGAAATGTATTCTGATGATATAGTTAATGTACCATCTAATCTCCAATGATGAGGAGTATCATCCACAACGTCAGTAGTACTAACTTCTTGTTGTTGTTCCCAACTCAATTTCAATGTTCAATTTGTTTTTTGACCAGAGGGTCAGGCTTCGAGGTATCGAAGTATCGACTTACAGCATCTTGGAACTGTACAGTTGTTAATCTACACGATGGCATGATATATACCAAACCTATTCTATACAATACTATAGGTATACACTGACCTATGACTCTTTAATCATCAATAAGGAACTGGAACCAGAACGTTTCAAATTTGCTTTCGTTTGGTATCCTCTTTCCAATTGCTTAATTATGTTTGGTCCGTGATCTACTATTAGTTTACTTATCCCTGCTACTAAGAATGCTATACAGAATATCATATTGCTATAAATTATCACCAAAGTTCCGATAGAACTACACTCAAGTACGATATCGTACTTGATAACTGACATTTTTAGTTAGTTCTTAATAGCGGGCAGGCGGGCACGCCCTCCGATCGACCGCCTTGTATTGATTGGCGTTGAGTTAGTGATATAATAGACATGTTATCCTTATCTGAAACAATACAATACAATACAACATAGGAAATTAGGTAGAGATTATTGCTACCCAGACAATGTTTACACTTCGATGTCGCGTATAGGACCGAGCCTTACAGCGTTGCAGTCGGAACCGCCAAGAGAGAGCTCTCTGAAACAGTGATACAACCTTGTGATTAGTATATTAGAGAGGTAGGATGGCGAAGAAGAAGTTCGCCCCGACGACGAGGGGTATACTCTCTCGAATGAGATCTGATTCCTCAAATTGCAGTACAAAAAGTTGCAATGGTGAATCTCTATCAACTATCGATATAGATGGCAGTGCTACTACACAAAGTAGTAGAAAGTCTTCCTTTCGATTTGGTCGGAAGAAGAAGTCTTTGGCACCAGGTTTGTCCATTATAGAGACTAATAATGAACAGCAACAAGTTGATACAAACGAAGTGATAACACCACTAACTGACTATTCAATACAAACTAATACATCCGAATATGTTGTAGATGGTAGTACACGTCCACCATTACTACCACCCACAATGAGTACAACACCTGTCAAAAGCAAGGCTACTACATTAACACAACAACAACCAAAGTTAATGAAACGATCAAGATCATTAACACCAAGTGATATACATTATTTAAATTCTACAGAATCCACAACTTTTGGCAGTGTGCCTATTTCACAACATTATGAAACGAATGAACAATTATTAGATTTATTTACTACCCTATATGAAAAGGGCGTTAAAACTGATCCAAGTGTGGTGGAGAATGTTGCCGAAGGTGCCGGTAGTATGGGAACAGTTGATAATCAAACTACTAGTAGTAGTGAAGAATATACACGTGTAGCCTACGCAGCTGGAGTTAAGTTTGTAGAGGTGGCATTATTTACTATACCACAACATGGTTATTATAAAAGTAATGAGAATGAATATCAAGATAAACGAACGAAGAGTATAGTTGATGCTGTGAAGGTTACTCAATTATTGGGTGAATTGGTAGATGAAGATGTGGAACAAAAGAGAATTGGTAGATTGTCAAGTGTGGCATACAAAAGTTTAGAAGAGGTTGTTAAGGATGGCAATAATCAGAAACAAGGAGATGAAGAAACAAGTGGATATTCGAATATGAATATGGATGATGTCAAAACTCATATTTCTCGTATATGGAATGATGCTCGAGTTGAAGGAGACAAGATATTGAATCAATGCGTGTTACCTGATGATATATGTTCATTTTTGAACATATGCGGTGGGCAAGGTAGTATGAACTATGTTGTGGAAGAAGAAGATGTGATTGATAAATCTGTAAAGAGACTGTCAATACATCATGGTAGTAAGAAACGGCACAAGACTAAGCCATTGTTTATGCCAACTGCCATGCCGCAGGGTGACAAAGACGAGGATGGTGATGTGAATATGGCATCAGATACGGCGGATGAATATGACAAGTACACACCCACTTTCGAGAAGACAAAGATTAGCAGCAAGCCACCTCTTCATACCGCTCCATCATCTTCTTCTGCATCTGTCACTCAATCTTCACGAGTCAGTATGACCAGTAGTACTCCGTCAATACTGACAGAATCGGCAGCAGACGAGGTTTCACAAGTAGAGAAGATCAAGCAGGCTCAAGAAGAACCTTCACCCGCGGAGTTTGATTGCAACTCGGCACTGCAACTAGCACTCAGTCTTAGCATGACCATGGAGAAAGGAGAAAATAATGATGTTAACATTGTCTCTTCCTGTGAAAATACCGTTGCCACTGACTCGAATGTTGCAAACCTGACGACACTTTATCAAGAGCAGTACACTTCATTAAGAGAGAAGGGTGTATTTCATATCCGCTTCCTCGACACTTATCAAGGCCGGAACCCACTATCGACAAATGGCTGTACAGTTATAGGACCACTGCTTTGTATACATTACTTCACGTGTAGTGAAGAGAATCGGGTATCATCTTCAGCATCAATTTTCAGTGAAGATAAGCTATATTGGGATAGTGGTATGCCTGACGAGCTCATTAACCAAGTGATTGATGATCATGCTGCTTCTATTCTCCCTGTTGTCCGGGGAAATCTTAACCTCGGGCATGATTCGTTTATCATACCCTCAGACGTGCACGATCACTTGATTGAGGTGGGCTTACTATCTACATCCAGTTTCGTGGGTGTTTGTGGTGGCAACATCCTAGATGAACAGCACTTATCATCATTCAAATCAACATTATTATTATTGGATGATGAAAGAGAACGAGAACGATTAAAAGGTCGCAAGATCGGGGCAACATTATTCTTTCATGCACATGTTATAGCTATCCATGTCATTAAAAGTGGAGATGATGTATGGATTGAGTTGATTGATAGTTTACCCAATCCCGATACTTGGATCAACAGCTGTCCAAATGAAGTTGAAATGATGGACTATGAGTATAGCAATGAACAGATACAGAATGCGATACGACTACGGTGTACTGACGTTGAGCATTTTAATACACTCATTCTACAGTATGCCTTGACAAAATTTTCAGAAGAGGAACAGAACTTTATCGACAATAATCAGTTTGATGAAAGAAATTGTGAATCATCATTCGACCCCCGTGTGTTCCAAGCCTTTGTTTGGGCAGAGGCGTAGAATAAAGCTTGACTTGGAAAGCCTTATTTTGTAATACATTTGTAACTTAATCAATATATTACATTTATCAATCGCCCAATAGATAACATAGACACGGATTACTAGCTTAGCTTCTTCTTCTATTCGCCAAAAATTGTTTTGAACATGTCAAGTAGCTCAGCTTCGTCTTCTGTCATGCTTCCAGCCTCATCACCAGCTTTCTTGATTAAGTCTCCTATATCAGAGCCATACATCTCCTTGAATTGATTTCGTACCTCAACGAGTTCATCTTCTGAGACCTGTCCTGACTCCATGAGATCCTTCATCATGCCGAGAGTTTGTTTAAGATCCTCCGGACTCATCTCTCCTCCATCCATTCCTGGCATACCTGGAAGATGCGCGTTTCACAGTTTACGAAGAAGAAGAGAGATGACAGCAGCGTTTGTTAGTATGTGAGGTTTGCAAAGGCTGTCAAACAAAGGCAAATAAAGGTCAATTGAGTAGTCAAATCACATACCTGGCATGCCGTCGGCTCCACCCATGGCAGCCATCATTTCTTCCATACCCTCCATGCCTTCCCCACCCATCATTCCTTCTAGCCCCTTACCCCCATCTTTCATTAGATTCATCATCATTTTCATCATGTGCTTTTGCATAAGACCCTCAGCCTTCTTGTCTGTTATTGCAAAAACTAGTTGTAGTGTATCAACACGATCTTGAGATGAACCACCGCCACCAGCCAAGGCATCTAGAGACATCATGGATGACCCAGCATAGACACTGAACATTTGTTCAAGATCCTTCTTACGGAGATTGCCGCCATATGTTACTGGTTTGATGGTGACATCCTCGGCCACCGCATCGAACAAACTAGCAGCATGATCCATAAAGTCCATAACAACATTAATAGCATCAACCGCCACCTTCTCGTCTTTATCCTTCGCCTTTAATGCTACACTTGCTAAATCAACAATATCAATAATCATACAATTCACAACACTTGCAAATATTTCAGCTGATTCTTCATCAGTCAACTCGGCATCTTTTCTTGTACTGAACAATAACGACTTGGCCTCTTCTAAGTCAAACTTATCAAATGGCATTGGTGTACTCCATGCTGCTATAGCAGGGAAACGACCGGGTGCACCAAATGTAAGGATTTGTGCAAGTAATGTAGCAAACTGAGGTGCCTTGGCATCTGAACTAATAAGGACATTCAAATCAGTCTCACGAGCATTGGCATTGCGCTTTGAGAAGATGCCGAGTTTACGAACACGAGGTTTAGGTGCTGGTGCTGGAGGAGGTGTCGGCGGTGGTGTTGATACCTTTGGTGCAGAGGGTGTCTCTTCTTCTGGCGGTGTCCTCCTCTTCTTCTTTTTCTGTGTAAACGTTGCAAAGTCTTCAATAGCAGGCAGTTGGTAGCAGATAGAGGATATGATGCAGAAGACAAGTCCATGTTAGATATATGCAGTAGATAAAGCAGGAAGCAATGGCTAGGGATATATTGTTACAGAAGGCTACACACATCTCCACATTAGCTTTAAAATCTTATGTGTGTGTTCATATGATGTGTGTAACCTCCTGTAGTAATATCCCCAAGCCCTCAAACATTGGCAAAACACAAACAAAACTAACCATCATCTTCATCATCATCGTCAAAATCATCATCATCGTCAAAATCATCATCATCATCATCCCCCAAAATCAATCTCAATTGTTCCTCCCTTGAAGATACTGTAGCAGCATTATTCTCCTTATAGTAATTAATACCATATAATGCGGCACCTCCACCGATTACTACTGTCCCTACATTTCGTTTCGTTGCCACCGTTTTAACTTTGGTTAGCAAGTTCGAAGAGGATGATTTAGACTTGGCAGTGGATGAGGAAGTAGTTTCCACAAGGTCAGAGGATACGGCATTGGTACCGGCCGTGGCGGAAATATCACCATTTGCCGTTGCAGCAATTTCCCCATCAACCATTGAAGACGATACACTACTAAGAGCGGTACCAGCGACACTTGCACCTACAGCCGCCGTCACACCTGCTGCTGCTGCGGCCTTCTTAGCCAACTTGGCCTCCTTAGCCGCCTCCTTCTCCGCCTTGGCAATAGCTTTTGCCTCGGCACGTTGTGCCTTGGCAGCAGCCCGTTCTTCGGCACGTACTGCCTTGGCACTCTCCCGTTCTGTAGCGCGTTTAGCTTTTAAAGCAGCACGTTCCTCACGTTTCTTAGCCTTATCACTACCACCCACTGCAATTACCTTACCATCAACTACTTCATCTGCCAATACATCATTATTATCCCAAGTAAATGGTGTCCCTTCACCATCTTGTGGTTCAGTTAATCGTCCATTATATTTGGTCATTAATTCCTCATATTGACTTGCTACTTTTGCGGCAACCTTATCATCCATTTTATATATTGCACGTGTCTTCTCTTGTACAGATGGTTGTGCAAAGTGTTCTAGGGGATTGATACCACGTGCTTTTAAATCTTGTACTTGACATTTTATTATATATCGTTGTTTTTCAAATGTTGGTGCTGCATTCTTTTTGTTACGACTTAGTTTGGTTTTAATCATTTGTTCGTTTTGGGGTGTACCGCTTACCTTTTCCAAGTCTAGATTATGTTCTAGTAGCCATACTTGACGTTCGGCATCGAGATCTGTATATGGATCTTGTCCTTCATCTAATAATGATTGTTTTAATTTCATTACATCCTTTTGTAACTGAACTTCCTTTGCAGCTTTGTCTAATTGATATTGCTTTTCGTATGTATTACGTGCAGCTTTACCATCTGATATTTCAATATCATTTGCTTTAGCCATGAATGCATCAAATTCTTCTAAACTTTTAGCTTTTTTCAATTCCTCGGCTTTCTTTTGAGCCTGGATCATTGGTGGATCATCCTTCTTTTTATTGGCACGGAGTACTATTGGTGCTGATGCTGCATTTGCTGGTTGTACGGTGTTTAGTAGGTTGGATAATCCTGGTAGGAATTGTGTAGCAGCTGATGTTAGGATTGCTAATGTTATTGGTTTGGATTTTTGATGTATGGTATGTAAGATTTGTTTACGGCGGCTAATTGTTGATGGGCGGGCCTTAGGAGTATCGTTATCCGGTGTGGTATCATTACCAGTATTATCATTGTTCAGAGTGAACAAAGACGTAGTAGTAGTGGTAGACAATGGTTGTCTACTTGTTGTAGTTGATGTTTTGTGCACATGATGTGTCAAAACATCAACAACTTTTTGAGATGATAACGACGGCGGAGCGAATGATTCCACACCGCAACCGAGAAATGCAGCAGAAGCAACTAGAACTCCTACTGATGATATACTCTTCATTATTGCAATAGATAAACTCCCGCCTTGATACGCTTATGGCTATATAATATTATGTAGGTAATAATAGGATTATCTACTCATCAAAATTCAATAACGACGGACAGGCGAAAAAAATCACAAATAACATGGCCACATAGAATGTAACAACTTTTAGCGTCGTACCATATGATACAAAGGAAAGCTGTCCATTAGTATACCGCTATCATATCTTCTACTCAACCCCTTTCTGCAACATATCCCGTCTTTTATCCGTAGTAGACTATCATAGTTATTGGAAAATAAACAAAACCAACAATACCACCCACTCTAGAGATTGAGATAGCCCAATTCTGCCTAACCACTGCCAAAACAACACACAATAAATATACTTTTGTACCCGCCCACTACCGCCAGTTGAAAGTTATAGGTCATCTACATCATATACCGAAGTTCATCCGCGGCAGTCTATCGTAGTTATTGCAAAATCACATATCTTAGGTTGGTGCATCAAAATCAGAAAATACAACAAATACACATTGTACGATGGAGGGTGGCGTTGGGGAAGATGAAGTTGTCTCTGATATGGAGGCGATCAATATCGATGACGAGTCAGATGATGAAAGCCGTGGTATTGATGAAGACGAAGAATATTCT
>Ga0214477_101334_pt1 | contig 12434 bp, 6 predicted proteins | sample M1_20Mar14CPVII9_FD_165058 | JGI IMG/M metagenome (GOLD analysis project Ga0214477, IMG submission 165058) | Marine eukaryotic communities from Monterey Bay, California, United States - M1_20Mar14CPVII9sort6BwellC16 | ecosystem: Environmental > Aquatic > Marine > Unclassified | place: USA...
CCCGAGATGCAAAAGCCGACACAACAACATTGCACTCGAGAATAGAATATCAGATTAACATCAAATCTATATTTTCCCCAATGACCAATTCCTCTCCTTTCTTCTCCATCATATGAGGTCTACTCAGTCTCCGGCCGCTAGGATTCTATCATATCCCATCACACCATCAACATCGCCACTCATCTGGGACGATACTGAATCCCCAACACCCCTAGAATGTATATAAACCTCATATCATATGCACATAAACAGTTGCAGCACGATGAAATTAAAACCTGCCTTTAAACCTGCCCTTATCTATATCGAGACCCTCGGTTTATAGATTATCCCCAATTCCCCAATTTTCCAATACTCAATGCTGCTGCACATATCTTACCTTTGTTCATACTCTCGTGAGGCATTTACACCTATCAAATCATAATCTCGTTTATCTCCACCGCCGCCATTACTACTCCCAAGACCAATATCACCTAATTCATCAATAACTACCCGTATAATACTTCCACTACTCTTTGTTTTATCCAAATATCTAATACGTTCCATACTACTACTCCCTTCCCCACTACCACCACTACTCCTTCTTCTCCCCTGTTGTTGACCAAGTATAGTTAGTCCATATAAACTTTGAAAAGAATTAACATCAATATCCTCAAAGTTAATTCTAGTATGTCCCATACGACATGTTTCTCTTAAATGTGAATACATGTATACTAACATACTTATTGATAGGTAATGTTGTCCTTCTGTTAATATGTCAATTTGTTGTTGCTCATTGTTGTTGTTGTTGTTGGATAGTTGTGGGATAGTTTGTGGCGTTGTATCAGATGCTGCTACTCGGGTTGGATCTAATCTCTGCTGTCTCTGTTGCTGCTGTCCCTGCTTACGCTGTTCATTCATATCCTCTCGTTCACGTTGTTTCTGTTTCAATATTGACAATTTCCTATCCCAACTATTTATACTCGTATCATCACTCGTACTGTCTCCTTGCTGCTGTTTAGTATTATCCATCTCGTGTTGATCATTCCAAATCTTTTGTTTCTGTTTTAATAATGCAACTTTGATAAAGCTTGAATCAGATGTGTTATGCACGAGCTCTTCACTCTGTTGATGATAACTACGCTCACTTGCATCTCTTAGCATACTATTACCATCATCTAAAGCACTGCTACTACGTTCTGATATGTCTAAGTTGATACTACTCGAATGCTCACTCCTTAATAAACTAACATCTCTCAAGCTACTATTAGAGCTACCCCTTCTCTTAGGCGTAGCTGCATTGTTATTATTATTATTGTTTGCAGTTGCTAACATTTTATAATTGTTACTAATACGTATAGCTGATGATCTTTATCACTGTTGTTATTATTGCAATATATATTAGCATCAATTATATATTGAATCGACTTATTGTGTATCAACTTAAGTTATATTAGTTCGCTGACAGATCCCTTTTCGTATACTAACTTAAACCTGTTTTTATATTTACTCTTCCGTTATAAGTTTCTATTTCATATTGTTACAGCTTAAAAGCTGAGGACTGAGGATATTCAGTGGTTAATTATATGAGTAGTAGGTCTGAGAAGGTTTTGATATGCATAAGAATGTGATCATTTTTGTTGGCAGGTTCTTAGAGCTTTAAAATCATAACCCGCGGCCGTATCACAGAGAACAATGTAGATATATACGTGTATTGGCACCCCATAAGATGAGCGTAGTGTATAGTATATCTATTGCAATATGGCGGCGGCGCTAGCTGCTCTGCCAATCGACGTCATTCACCAAGCAAAAAATGACAAAATAACCGTCATTTTTATTCGTTTTTAGTTGACCCCCCGCGGCCCCGCTAACTTAGTAGCCATATATAGGCTGTTCATACCTCACTAATACACCTCGTTGTTAGTTTAGTGGTCTAGATTTATATCAGATACGAAATCACATATTGCATCAATAACCATAAAACTACACAAACTTTCACTCCTATATACAATCTCTAACCACTTGCAACATATAAAGAGGTATAGTTTGTGGATTTGTTGATATCGTATATATCATACCTTCTAAATATATAACAATACTACTCTATCGTTATTCGGTATGCATATTTGGTATATCATCATATCGCATTCACTTATCATATACAAAATCCAGTTATTAATAAATACAATTCATCAACATCAAACAAAAATACCATGGAAGAAGAAGAACGACAATATCATCAAGCTTTCGGAGTGCACACTTATGGCATATCCGAAGCCTGTAAAGAAATCGTCAGTTTAGTCAAAGATAACGATGATTACACTTATATGCTTGAGTGTTCTTCCGAAGATACAGAGAACTTCACAAATCAAGCATGGCGACTACTTGGTTAGTATATCGCTAACAATACAATTTTGGAAAATATTAATTTATGTGTATGCCGATTAACCGATGAGAAGATGGCGTCCTTGTTTTACGAGTTGACGCATAGCACTTCATTAATAAATTTGAATTTATCTGTTAACTCATTTGGTATAGAAGGAGTACGTTCCATGATTCCCTTCCTTCAGAATTCTCCAAATCTTTCTACACTTTTTATGGGCGGCAATAATATCAATCTGGAGTGCTTCGTGGTATTGGTTAGTGCATTAAATGGAACGTCTATCGAGAAGTTATACTTTTTGAATTGCAACATTACAGATATCTCAGCGTTAGAAACATATACACTCCCACGCCTTAAAGAACTTATTCTAAATGGCAATCATGTTGGCAGAGACGGGTGTAGAATACTATCTAATCTGCTACAGAAAGACAGATCAACTTTGAAAGAATTATACCTAATAAATACGGGTATTAATGATGAGGGGGCAGAACTACTTGCAAACTCGCTCAAACAAAACACGACATTGAAAAAACTTCATTTGAGTAGTAATAACGGCATTACGGAGAAAGGGTGCAAGGCATTCTTGAAGCTTTTACTTGGCGTGTCACCAACAATAGAGAGCACCTACAAATCTAACCATACCCTGACAGAATGCAGTTTGATTGGTATATATGATGAGAATGAAATACACACCTTGATAAAAGATGCATGTCAAATGAATCGAATAAGTAGCAATCCTGGCCGTTCAAAAGTGATCAAGTATCAACTAAACAGTCAATACAGAAAGAAGTTATGTGAGTTACAGGGTATCGAATACTCAGTCAATAATATCTTTGCAGATATTGAGCCTATTCTTCTGCCTCGGATCTTATCTTTGATCGGGGATAGACACAGTCAGAGCGAACTTTATACTGCACTTATCCCCACGGCGCCTGACCTGCTGTCTTATATTGATCATAAAGCCATGTTGACTGAAGTACTGGTAAGGAATGCGGCACGAGCAACTTCTTTAGCTGAGGAATATGCTGAGTATGAACGTAAAGTGGCTGCTCTAAAGGCTAACTTATTGACAGAAACGTCTCGTCTTACTGCTCATAATAATGATATAAACAACCGCCTCGAACAAATTGAATTGGGGGATAAGAAGCAGTCGTCGAGTGGAAAAGAAGAGTTAAATGAGGAGACAAGTAACAGTAAGAAGCGACAGAGGAGAAGGTAGGATACAAAATTTTGTGCATATGATGTGCACTTTTTCACACGAGGGGATCTATAGCTTAGATGTAACGTTTAGGTATCAGTATTATGCTAGTTTTCAAGTTAATTATGATTATCTTCCGTTACAAACTATGCCTCGTAACATTATCATATGAAGTATAAAAGTCACTCATAGCTGCCAACTTTCTTGCTCACTACTCTCGACCTGCAACTCATCTTATCATCAAAACTTAGTGTAACTTTCCAAGGCAGGCCGGAAAAACTTTACAACTCATAGTCGTCAATGCTTATACACACTCATCACACACCTCAACTACAGGGGAGATGAGGAGATACCAACACCGTTCCAAATAACCTAATCGATTGGTCGTCGTCTCGTTCGTCACCTCAATCTTAACGATAAAAAGTAACCCAATTATACAACAATCATTAATAATACAGTGTCATATTATTAATAATACATTTATCCAGAATCAAATGATTTAATTTCATCTATTTCCTCGTCTTCGTTGGATGGTGATCTAATTGTATTCTTGAGCCTGAAGTAGGAAGTAGGATCTCTCTCCCTCTCATAACCATGTATCGGATCATACTATTTGCTGTGTTTCAAATCGATCACTTAGATGATGTATAATGCATTATTGATCGGCTGTATAATGTAGTGGCAGATGCATCCTAAATCCTGAGCTAATATATCAAACGTATCCCTATCATATCCACCAACCTATATATTCCTCAATCCGAGGCATATGTTATATACATACACATTGCGTACATCTGTTCTTGATATTTATCATCCGATACTAACCAACAGTACTGTGTATTGTAAAAGACAACCAAATGACGATGTTCAATCCCTCTCATACCAATCAATTGACACTATCAACAATCCACAATTCAAATAGATATACACCAACTTCATACTAATATCATTCAACTAAGAGAATTCAACTATCCAATTTTGATAGTAAATAATAGTAGATGAACAAGTGTTACACGATATACCAAACTATTTATCTCTAATATATGTATTGTTCAATTATCAATTACAATAATAATCATTACAATACAGCCCTGCCATTAATATACTATAAAAACACTCATACGTCGACGTACAAATGATCGGCGGATCATTTAGTACAATATTAGGTTGATATAATATATCCTCATGTGTATTTATTGGTATGTATTTATTGGATTGAGTGTATCTTTAGTTAATAGATACATCGCTTGTACTGTGCGCTCGATGATTAGCAATGTTGAAAATGCGATGCATTGGACTTTGATGTTTTGATGTCTACGATATTGAGGCCAATAAACAAAGAAGATAATAACAACCCTAATATATCTCATTCATCTATCATCTGCTACTCATATTAATATATTGCCGCGGCGCCGCCACCGCTTAATGTTGAGGTTTTGGCTTGAGAAGAGTAAAAAATAACCGGTAGTCGCTAAAACGATACGGAAATGTCTGAACGACTACGACAGCGTGACATACCGATCCAGGTACAAAAATTGAAAGTTTAGGTCTTTAAACGAGTTTTCAACACACAAAGTTACCGATATTAGCAATTGCTCATAAATTTCATATCTGGTAATATAATAACAAAAGGGCAGTAATGATCGGAGGAAGATGTACACAGACTATAAGTCTAATCTCAAGAAAAAAATGACAATTTGAAAGTAATTCATTTTCTATACATTTATAAATATGTCAAATGTAAATGTCAAAGTGTCATATTGCTGTATCTTTAACTAATTCTAAGCTTGAAATATATCATTGGCCAATCACATTCAAGCGAAATGTCGTAGTCATTCTCATATCAAAGTGTCACTCTGGTAACTATGTCCGGCAATAAGCATTTTTTTGTAGTGATGAGATAGGTATATTCTATTGCAACAATAATAAAGCACATGATATATCCACAGCATTGAACTGTCAACTAGTCAGTTTTAATACACCAGTAGCCTTGTTTGATCGAGTTGAGCAGATATATCTATGTAAAAAGGAAGGATACGCTAGGCGGTATCCTATGATGGTTCTCCTCTCCCCCTTGCTCTCCCCCTCCATAGTAGTTCTTAGACAGTGGTGAGATATTAATAAAGGATGCTTTATATCTCTCCTCTTTAAAAAAAAATCCTAAGTTACTACTACAATAAAACAGCGATCATCAACATGTAAATAAAAAGTTAGATGGATATATATTTAACTATACAAAAAAAAGACGAGCATGTAGAGAGTTGCAAACAATTAGTGGAATGTATATTAATATGATGATTGATTGTATTCAAAATAGTTAGTGTCGTTTTGTTTTCTCGGGTATCATCCGGTGAGTTATATATGCGTACATTATATCCGCGTTGCTTTTGTATATAATGCATCTATTTGTTTTGTTTTCCATCTCTCATCTCAATATGCATCTTCTCCCCTTTTCTTTCTCTCCCCTTTGCATATCATCACACATCATCAAAACGATGATTTGCAATAATGTAGGAAGTTGTACTGATGATATGAACTGTCCCAAAAACAATTTACAGCATCAAATAGTTATGGATTAACAACAAATCATCACAGATATAACATCAGTATATGAAAAGCATGACATGTGTCAATATCAATTGTTTATTATAGGGATCGGGATGAGCAAAAAATAAGTTGTGTGGGTTTACATCATCAGATTGATAACAATATGATATGATAATTAATAACATCACCAAAGATAACGTGTATCAGTTTTTGGACGTAGTACAGTATAGTAGCAAATCGTCTACACGGGAGAGAGAGATTGATATTACTATGAGTAGTATATTATAGACGGTGTTTATTTGATTGGATAGGATACGGAATCGTCAATGATATTTGGGAATGATGATAGACTTTTAAGAAAGAGATGAGGAAGGGATTCTATAACTCTTTATTGGTAGTAGACAAAGAAGTAGTTTGGCCGCTGTCAACGTTCAAGATTAATATTATTATTGGAATACATTTCGAATGAATTTAACACCGCTGGATGTATTTGATCTGCCAGTATATATCATTAGATGAAATTGGGGTAATATGGTAACTCTGGTAATAGTAGTTATGTATCAGTTTGGATGAATGACCCTGACACATCTGTTATATCTTCCAAGAGAGTCAGTTAATATTCTCTTCCGGAGTTTGATACGAGAAGATCTTAGCCTTAACCAATGAACAATGACAACTAATAACAAGTTCGAGGGCAGCCGAAGGGATTTTGATGATTAGCTTATTTAATGAGGAGGAGATATCAATGCCGGCGGGTGAAACAGATGAACAGCATTTACCACGGCAGAATCAGTTAGTGCCCTTTTCCATGGACCAAGATCAAGTAGTGTATTATCATCGGGTACATACGACACTAATACCCAACGTGACAGACGTCGTACTCATGAAGTAGTAGTAGTATGTCAAGTTCGTACTAAAACGGCAGATGATAGTTGGGCATTGGGCATATCAGATCAGTTGACAATCGAGATTGGGTGCAAGTAGTGTATAGTCTTCGAGTGCAGCAAGTAGTAGTAGTATATCAAGTTCATACTAGTGCCAATGCTGATGAGGATGGGAATGGCGATGAGTTGGACATTGAGGGTGGTCATTGTAGCCTCTAATAAAATGTAGAAATACGTATCTAGTGGTGGTACCGATGGGATGGAGAATGGCAGCCTCGGATTGAAGTATAGTTAGTCCTCCTCTTGATGAGATTGTATTAAAGTCGTTGGCGAGTGGGGAGTGAAGTATCAAGGGTAATAAGAGGCCAATAGGAAAAGACGTAACGATGGAGGATGTTTTTGGGTGCTGCCGAGGATTCTGTTGGGGGTGAAAGTCTGATAGCTATTGTTGCCTCAACATAGTATGGATGCCAAGGAGAAGAAGAACTCGTCCCAGGACGTCCCAAACAATCTCCACGTCGTTGAGATGGCAAAGTCAATACTGATATCTCACATCTTATGTTCATCGGATATTAGTTGAAATGGTATCAAGATCGGGTGGTGCAATTAGTAGTGGCATCTTAAGGTGACTACCGGTGAATGTGCCAATGGCAGATGAGGATTATTAATGACAGCGTGATCATTTACATTTCACTACAGTCAAAAACCAAATATAGATAATTAGTTAGTATTGTGGGGTATTAGATACGCCAGTTGAGAGGATTGCAGACACGAGTAGTGGATAGCCTAATGAGAAAGATGTGGTTTTCCAGTCAACAAGCAGTCAGCTGATGTAAACAGCATGACTATGCCAAGTGGAAAACTAGGACCTGCGTTTGGTGCCGTTCCATGACATATCATGTGTTCATATGCACTTGTCACATATACCAACTTGTCAGATCGCCGAATATGTGACAATTGAGGTGAGATGTGAAGTAAGAAATATGAATGTGCTGTATCTTGTCTAATGTCTAAGTGATTCATCTAACATCATATCTTATTGTAATCTCCGTCCTTATCTCTGTAAAAGAACTCTCTTCCTCGTCTAAGGATTGAGTAGTTACTAATCAAGAAACTCGAGGCACAGATTAGAATTTGAGTCTACTCATCACCACGGCAACTCACTCACTCCTCATGTTTGGAGATGACAAAGATTTTTATCACCAAGAATGAAGACTATGGACGAGTGAACGAGCTATCCTCTCGTCTTACCCGATTCCCCGAGACAAGATATAGTGTCAAGCATTAGCTCATTCATTCATCCATCTTGCGTCTAAGATGATGTCGTTGGAATGACTTACTTGTCCCTTCATTACTCAAGCTAAGCTCCATTCAAGAACGAGATGAGTGAGATGAAGTGATAATGAATGAAGTTAGTCTAACCGGCTGTTCATGAAGCAACTTGTCGGAGGATGAGAGATGAGGAAGAAAGGCTTTGAACTAAAGATTGGTATCAGTTGCACTTGAACTAAAGTCTACTTGCCGCCACCAAGGCAACTCTCTCCTCGTCTCTAAGGCGACAAATTAGGTGTGTTCATATCTTATGTCCACATTAGTGACATATCTTGTGTTCAATCAACGCCGAAGATTGTGCTGATACGACAATTGAGGTGAGTTATGAAGTCACAGGTATGATATGTTGAATCCAAGCAATGTCTAAATCATTGACTAACGTCATTTCTTGTGTTGAACCTTCTTCACTTCTCAATCTCATGTAAACCACTTCTCTCTCTCTCTCTCTCTCCTCGTCAGGAATGGAGGCAAAGGAGGAATAGATTGGTTAGCCCTAGTCTTAGGTACTCATCAAGCAATTCGTCAAAGAATGAGGAGAGATGAAGAGGCAATGCTTTTGTCAAGTCTTCTCTTTTGTTCAAGAATGACGAGCGAGGAGGCAAAGATTGGTAACAGCTGCCCATTACTCGTATCTTTGAGTATCCATTATTCTCGAGTGAATCATTTCATCCTTCATTGATGATGATATAGATGGATTACGGCCGTGTCTAGTCCTCTCATCAATCAATCAACTCATCAAGAACGAAGACCGGAACGAGTTGATAAAAGAGATGATACAAGTTGTGGTGGTCAGCCCATACCCATTCTTCGAGTATCTCATCTCAGACCGTCGTGGCAAAGATATGATAGGCATCAGCTCAATCATCCATCAATCAACTCGTTACGAATGAATGCAAGTCTACATTACTTAATCGAATCGACGAAACAAGAATTGTTAGTACTATACTAATAATACAAGATTGGGTTGATTATAACTTCATTGACTATCATTATCATCAGTGTAATGTTATGCTAATATCCATCAATCCATCCTTCCTCCATCCTCTATCATATGAATCAACTCGAGCAACAATCATCACTAAACTCCACAACAAACAAGCTACCGCCAAAAACAACTCAACTCCTCAGCAATCCAACAATCAAGGGAAAGAACTAGGGACCTATGGGTAGCGGAACTTCTTGCGGTTACGTTCCTCGAGACGTTTAGCTCTACCCGTTGCCTGCTTCTCGAGATGCTTGGCAGCGGAGGCAGCCTCTCGCTCTGATGGCCTCTTCCTGCCACGGACGGGAGTAGTATAGCAGTCCTTCTTGGGGACTGTGTACAGATCAAGCTCCTGTTGCAACTTGCCCTTTTCAAGTTCAGAATCGAGCTTCTCTTGCTCAAGGCGCTTCTTATCAGCCTCAAGCTGCTGAATTCTCTCCTTTGAATCGTCTGTCGACTCCGAGAGGTCCATGCTAGAAGAATCACAAGTAGAAGAGGAAGACGAAGATTCAACATCACAAGAAGAGGAAGAAGAAGATGGTATGGTAGTAGCTTCTGTTGCGAATCGAACTTCTGCAGTGGGCTTTTGTGCCTTCTTCATAGAGTGCTCCACAAGCATATTGACAGTCTCTTGGAGATTGTCGAGTTTGTCGTGTTGTTTGTTGGCATCTGCCTTACGATCATCGTTGTGTTCAACCATGGCCTTAAGAGCCTTGTCATGACCAGCTTGGTTCGATTCAATCATCCTATCAGTCTCCTTGGTGGTATGTTCCATGAGTCGTTGAGTGTTCTCGTTGGATGTCTCTTTCATCTCTTCAACTTGTTGCTTCTCACGTGACCTGCACCTGATTGTTTAGTTGACAAATTAAGTTGAGAGAAGGAATGATATGAGTGAATGAGTGAGTGATGGATCGTGATTGGCAAATACAAACACATCATCATCAATTGGCAATCGTTACAACAACTTACTTCTTCTGAAAATCAAGCTGCTGACCTAGGAAGCGATTCCTCAGTTTCTCCTTTTCGTAACCAACTCGAAGTTGCTGGAGACGATCTTCACTAGTGTTAGACATTGGAATTATTAATTACTGACTCGATTGATTAGAATGGTATTGATCGAAGACTATGATTGAGTTATGGCACCACTGTGTAGACTACTAGCAGCCACAACTGTTATCTTTTCCAAACATTCGATACCGTTGGTTATTGAGGTTGGGTATATTTAAATTTATTTACCAACGGTTATTATAGTAGTGGCACTACCTGGACGATCATACGGATATGCACTCGAGTCATACATATACTATATCAGCGACCTCCCTGAGCTTCTATTAGCCTATTAGCATATCATCGGAAGGTATAGTGGCCGTCTATACATTGGAATGTACAATAGAAGAATCACAAGTAGAAACTGTACGATTGGTGGTGATGTAACATATGGTGGTTCTTCAATAAAGTCATATGTCAGGGAAGACAAAAGACAAGGTAAGAGGAGAGACGAGGTCATCTACGAGTCATAATGATGTATACTTCTTGGGTTGTACTCGTGGTGTAGCAAGTGTTGATCTTATAGCTGGCTATCTCAATTGATTTATCAAGGAGGCAAGACTCTAGCTTCGTTGGGCTATGGTAAGTACATCTGCTCATCGTCCACAACTCCTCATCGTCATCTCCTTGCCCTTGAGATGATAGAGATAGCACTGGCATCTCACATATTGTGTTCATATCTTATGTGCCCATATCTTGTGTTCAGTCTGGTACGACGATGAGGTGAGTTACGAAGTCATAGATATAATATGTTGAATTCAATATCATATTTAAAGCATCGACTAACATCTATCTTATTGTAATCTCTTTTAGGATCTCATGTCAAATAACACTCTATTTCTTGTCAGAAGATGTCAGATGATGCCAGAAACAAGGGAGGAATAGATTGGCTATTCATGCTCTAATCTATACCTCCTCCTCCTCATCATCAAGCAAATCTTCGAAGACAGACGAGGAGAAAAGTTGTTGTGAGTAACAAGAGGCCTTGTCTTCCGACGAGGAACGAGGAGGCACAGATTAGCATCAGTTATTGTGCCACTTGAACTTAAGTCACTCAGCACCACGGCAACTCACTCACTCCTCATGTTTGGAGATGACAAAGATTGGTTCACTGAGAATGAAGACTATGGACGAATGAAGAAAGTCGAATGAGACTGTAGACGAGTGAACGAGCTATCCTCTCGTCCACACGACGAGACAAGATATGCTGTCAAGCATCAGATCATCATGCCATCTAAGATGACGCCATTCGACATGGCTTACTTGTGGTCCATTCATTACTCAAGCTAAGATCCATTCAAGAATGAAGACGAGACGAGACGATACGATGTGATAATGAATGAAGCTAGTCTAACCGGCTGTTCATCAAGCAACTTGTCGTAAGAGAGATGATGAGACAAGGTTGTTGCTAAGTTTTCTCTATTTGCCAAAGGACGAGTGACGAGGAGCCAAAGAATGTCTACATAATGTGCACATATCTTGTGTCAGACTGACATTGCCGCTTGTGAGGATTGTGCTGATACGACGATTGAGGTGAGCTGTGAAGTAATATTGATTTGTGTGGTTGCATCCAAACCATGTCTAAATCGCTGATCTGCTAACATCATATCTTATTGTATCTCCTTCATAATCTCATGTGAAACAACTCCTCTCTCTCTCTCTTTCCTCGTTAGGAAGGCAGAGACAAGAGACAAATAGATTGGGTAGCCATGCTCTAGTCCATCTGCTACTCACCAAGCAACTCGTCAAGGGAAGAGAGACGAGGAGAAGAAGTTGTTACCGAGTAACGAGAGGCCTTCTCTCTTCGAATGAGGTATGAGGAGGCAAAGTTTGGCATTAGTTGTACTTGAAACTTAGTCTACTCGCCACCACGACAACTCACTCGCCTTCTCCAAGATGACAAAGATTGGTATCAGTTGCCCATTGGTATCCATTCCTTACTCGAGTGAATCATCTCGTCCTTCATTGATGATGATATAGATGGATTACGGCCGTGTCTAGTCCTCTCATCAATCAATCAACTCATCAAGAACGAAGACCGGAACGAGTTGATAAAAGAGATGATACAAGTTGTGGTGGTCAGCC
>Ga0214477_101335_pt1 | contig 12404 bp, 13 predicted proteins | sample M1_20Mar14CPVII9_FD_165058 | JGI IMG/M metagenome (GOLD analysis project Ga0214477, IMG submission 165058) | Marine eukaryotic communities from Monterey Bay, California, United States - M1_20Mar14CPVII9sort6BwellC16 | ecosystem: Environmental > Aquatic > Marine > Unclassified | place: USA...
TTTACCATGACCTCCATATGCAACTTTATTCGTACAATTTGTAACACTACACTTCCTACCACCATGCTTTCTACAAAGGCCTTGGAATTGGTGATGTGCAACCTTCCTCACTACACAACTTTCTGGGAGGGTTCTTATAATTGCGTTGATTTACAACATTCACATTATTACTACCACTGTTTTCAACTGAGGTACAATAATTTGCGGATTCATCTGATAATTCTAATTCATCTAACTCTGCCGCAATACATAGTATATCTAATCCTCTTGTACTAATATCATGTCCGCGCTGAATCTCATTCGATGATCGTTTAGTTATCATATATTGTGGCTTAGTGTAGGGACTCGTACACTTGTACTCGTAGATATATTATTGCAATTGTTGCAAAGGCATAGCGAATACTGTAAAAATTGATGATGGATAATTATCAATGCATGTATTTATCATGGCCGACCGTTTAGCAAACATGTGAATATATGCGCCTGTTCGGTACGCTATACGGTTAACCAGTTGGTCTATTGCATAGCAACCATGATAACCGTAGTCCGCAGAGTCTATTTTGACAACAAGGCCGTTCCCTAAAAAACTGGGTAAACTGCCCCCTGCCAGAGCAGGCCTAAGGTGTGTATATATAGAAATGCTGAGCATATCATATGTTATTAATTACGGATACTTCTTAATCGACCGAGGAATTAGACAGAGGGAGCACCATTCTTCTAAAATCTACTTGGTAAAAACCTTTTGAATTTGCCCAATGACTAATAGTACTGATACTTTTCACTGTTAAAAGCGGCAGCTTTATCCCTCTGCACACTTTTAATCTCACTCAAATATTCTTGGTATAATCGTAATGCTTTTGTGTAATCTTCTTTTGTTGCATGTCCATCTAAGTATAGTTGTTTGATTATCTCTAATGAGCTATTACTTCCACCCCTTACTGCAATCATGAAGTGCTTCACTGCTCTATCCAAATCACCAGCCTTTAACTCTTTATTACCTAAATTGTACCTCGCTGTAACATTTCCTTCAATAGCTGATAACTTATAATAATGTGTAGCCTTCTTTTTGTCAACTTCTACTCCTGTACCAAGATAATAAGCGGTACCAATACTGCCATAAGCCGTAGCATGTCCTAGTTCTGCCGCCCTATGCCAAAGGTGGAATGCTTTGGTGTAATCTTGTGTATATCCAAATCTCCCATCTCGATAGTCACATCCTAGATTGTGAATTGCCAACGGATCATCTAAATCCAGTCTCTTCTTTTCCCTTTCTATCGCTTCCTCTTCAGTATAAGGCGTTGGAATTCTACAAAAAGAGGACACTTTTCATTATCGACTTCATTGCCTTGGTCATCATAAAGAGGTGCATAAGCACATCCACAGCAAATCACCTTTCCACAGCATGTCATATATCGATACCCCGTTTTTAGTAATGGTAATTGTTGAAAACATATTGGACAATCTTCCTTGGGAGGTGGTTGTTTGAATAGTTCTTCATCACTAATATTCTTCTCGACATCAAGTTTGCAACCCTCAAGATTCTCACATACACCATTAAACTCATCTGCTATACTCATTTTGTTTACTCTATGTTGTTTATGTATATGTGGTGTTGAGAAAACCCAGCTTGCAAATGTGTACTAGAACTAATACGACCTAATATATCCTATATCAACAAACGCCTTCTTGATAATCTGTTGTTGGGTTGTATCGTAGGGTTGAGATGCACTTTCTCAAATTTAATTTTGTCTTTTAATAATACTAAATACCCTCCACTCTTATGACCGTCGATAACGATGATGATAATAACACGTTGCAACACTACTAATACTATTATTGAACACAAATTATTAATAATAAAGCAATACACTATGTAGTAGCATCTCTCCGTACCATAGTCTTAAAGGGTAAATGGCAGATTAGTGAAACTTGCTAAGAAGCTTCATACACAAAAGTTTCAAAAACTCTCCTATGTCATAAGTCCTAAAGATCCAGTTAGAGCAGTACATTGTCTTTTGTTTACATATCTCATCACACTCATATGGAAGTAGTATGTGAGCTCAATGGCATGAATAGCGTGAGGAGGCCCTCATCAGTACTCCTAACTCCTATTCCTTTGTCTTTGTCTTTATTATTTATTCTTCGGGTGCGTGTGGCTCTCTCTTCTAAGGCTCATCTAATGTAATATGCAATGGACCGATAGTATACACGTATAAGACTTTCTAATTGTTTACATTTAACACCCTCTATCTAGCTATCACTCATCAGACTCTACCACCAAGAGTTTCATTTCTTCCCCTTCTTTTTGTTTTTGTTCTTTTTCTTCTTTGGCTTGGCCTCTCTTGCTTCCTCATCTGCCCCCCACGGATTTGATTGGCCGCCGACTCTGCTGCATTTTCCTTCACACAAGTTCCTTCTCATTAATCTTTAGCTGTTTCTCTTGCTCTGTTGCTACAGCCTAGTCTTCTACATGATAACTAATAGTATCGGTACAATTTACTATCAAATGCAGCAGCTTGATCCCTCTGACGACTCTTTATCTCTCCCAAGTATGCTTGATAGGATTGTAATGCTGTGGTGTTTACTTCTTTCGTAGCATGTCCGTTTGAGTACATGTTTTTGATCTGCTCCAAAGAATCAGCATGACCATCCCTTACTGCAATCATGAAATGTTTGACAGCTCTCTCATAATTGCCTACAGTCACCTCCGCAATGCCTAGATTTCTCCTTGCAATTGAATCACCTCTAATAGCTGCTAGCTCCCAATAATAATTAGCCTTTTTCTCATCCTGCTCTACACCTCTACCAAGATAATAAGAAAATCCAATACCACAATATGCTTCAGCGTAACCAAGTTGTGCTGCCTGATGAAAGAGTTGGAATGCCTTGGTATCATCTTGTCGCACACCGTACAACCCACTGAAATAGTACATTCCTAGATTGGGAATCGCTTCGGCATCATCAGCCTCTGCTCTTTTCTCAACTCTATTGACTATCTCCTCATTAGTAAAAGGCGTTGGAACTCTACAAAATTGACACTTTTTGTTATCAACTTTATTGCCTTGGTTATCATATAGAGGTGCGTAACTACATCCACTACAAATCATCTTTCCACAACATGTCTTATATTTATATCCCGTAGGAATTATAGGTAGACGAAGGAAGCAAATTGGACAATCTCCTTCTATATGCGGAGGCTGTTTAAAGAGATCCTCATCGGATATCTTCCCAAGTTTACAACCATCGAGATGATGCTCACATAATGTACTCATTTTTGTTTGTACAGTATATATCTGTAGGCTTGTAGTTTTCCAATTGCAAATATAACCTATGACTAATCTATAATACGGATATAATAATGATGTAATTTGTTTTGTTTAGTGTCCTTGGACGAACCTAATCCACGTATTTTGCCTCAAAATTTGTGGTGTTGATTTGTGATGTGTGGTGTTTTAATATGTATTTGCAATACCGTCTTGCATCTTGCTATTATCAACGATGAGACTCAATACAGTATATCAGATCGATTTTGTACGTATATGTTTATTCTAACCCCTCCTCTCTAATAGCAGTGGCGCCGTATACAACAAACCCTCCATATTCTCCCCTTCCCAAAAGGACGAATAAAATAGAGAGAAAGGCGATAAAACGAAGATCTTCATCAACGCAATAAAAATGGTAGTTTTGTGCAAAGAAGACGCTCAACAATATCATGGACAACAATAACAGTAGCAGCGGTGAAGACGGTGGCAATAAAAAGAGGAAGTCTGATGATATATCAGACAATAATAACAAGTCAGATAGTATAACAACCGCTGCCACACATCTACACAGTTTACTAATTGCAAAAGAGAAAGAGTTGAAAGAGAAGGAAGATGAGTTTGATAGACGTGTTAAACTATATGAATCTAAGCACCCTTCTATTGATACAGATACGGATATTCTACATACAGTTAAACGTCGGTGGCTGGACATCTATATCGGTACGTCGTAGTACCTTAACACAATTTCCCGATACACTATTTGCCGCAACTTTTAGTGGACGATGGGATGAATCAATGGGAGAAGGATAGGGATGGAAATATATTCATTGATCAAGATCCGGAGAACTTTCTCCTTCTTGTCAATTACCTTCGTTTGAGAATGAACAATCAGAGTAGAAAGGTACCGGAGGAGCATCTTCCGAGGCTTACATATCCATTATGTTACATGCTCGAGTATTACGGATTAATGCCAGCATCAGCAGTATATCAACAAACATGGATTGGGTGTTGCAATGAACTGATTTGTAAAGCTTTTACTTGTAAAGAGAAATCATACGGTACTTATGAACTTTCAACAAAGACTGCGGATGATGCGCCTGTCAACTTTCTATACTACTTGGGGGCATTCGCAAAGGCAGGGGTTTCTGAATTTACTGTTGAATTTGATAAGGGTATACTGGGGGTTCTGTAGGATGGTTATACAGTTGTAGTGAAGGGATGAGTAGTCAATGCACTAATCTTCATTTGATGAAGCTGTGAAGAATAGTATCTACCTAAACATTACAGATAGGAAATTATGGGGTAGTGCGGCTATGTTGGAAGAGAATCTGAACATTGCTCATATGGCATCTGTAACCAAGGTTATATGTACATATGATGGGGACAAAAAGTATACAATCCAAGTAGTAGATGAGTCTGGACCTGTGTGTGGGGGGTCAGAAACGATATTTCTTAACAAGTCGACCAGTTATCGAGTCTTCCCAATGATTCATTCTCTGGCAAAGTGACGGTATCGGGTTTGAAGTATGCCATTGATAAGTTATAGATTGATCGACTGTGTGTGATATGTTGACGTCGAGGCTGTGGGATGAGATGTACATAAACATGTTAGTGGTGTAGATAATGCACTATGTAAAAGAAACGTATTTGTCATGACTATCTTTATCTAACCAATCTGTTACCAATTAAAGACCCTTTGAATAATAATATCAATATTATAGTACCACAACTAATAGTAACGATAATTCTCACGGGCAGCAGCGGCTTCATCCCTTTGATCACTCTTAATCTCACCTAAGTATGATTGATAAGATCGTAATGCTTTTGTGTAATCATCTTTTGTTGCATTTCCCGTTAAACATAATGCTTTAATTGCATTCAAAGATTTAGTATTTCCACCTCTAATGGCAATCATGAAGTGTTTCAAAGCCCTCTCCATATTGCCTTCTCTCTTCTCCCAAGTACCTAAATTGTTCCTTGCCATTACGTCTCCGCCCATAGCTGCTAGCTCAAAGTAGTGTACAGCCTTCTTCTTATCAACTTCTACACCTTGTCCATAATTATATACATAACCAATACTATTGTATGCTTTTGCAAAACCAAGTTCTGCCGCACGATGCCAAAGTTCTAATGCCTTCTTATAATCTCGTGAAAATCCGTACTTCCCTTCTGAATAGTAATACCCTAAGCTGTACACTGCAATTGGATCGTTCATCTCCACACGTTTCTTATATCTATTGATCATTTCCTTTTCAGACGATGGCGTTGGAGTTCTACAAAATGCACACTTTTTATTATCAACTTTATTTCCTTGATTATCATAAAGAGGCGCATGAATACATCCACTACATATTATCTTTCCACAACATGACATATATTTACTACCTGTTCCAAGTGATGGTAAACGTACAAAACAAATGGGACAATCTTCTTCTAGTGGAGGTTGTTTAAATAGTTCTTCATCGGATATCTTCCCAAGTTTACAAAGATTTAGGTCATTTAATTTTGTATCAGACAAGCTCATTTTTATTTGTTTAATACCAATACTAACATCTTACTAAATAAATTATGAAATTTTGGTTTGTGGTATAAGTTGTTAATATCGATGTACCTTTTGTGGATTTTAAATATAGCTAGCGTTTGATGCACCTTCCAAGATTTTGTGTAAGTGGTGTGTGTTGTGTTGTTTTATATATGTATTGCAATACCACCTTGCAACAAAATTACAACGATACTCAAGACAGTATATAAGATCAAATACGTACTTACGATGTTTTACTAACCACTCTAAAGCAATACCACCACATTGGTGGTGTTTAAGTAGATTCCTAGGCACGGACGGTAACTACTACCTACACAAACTTGGAAAAGATTTGACAGTCTCAATGACCTCTACTATTTGGGTAACCTATAGATAGAAGCAAATGCACGGAGTTGCGGCTATGATAAACTAAACACTAAACTAAACTAAACTAAACTAAACTCCATGAAAATCGAATAAACCTATCTTCGTTTGATCGCTTTTAGCTTTATTTTATTCGTCCTTTGAGTTAGCGAGGAAGTGGAGGAAGTACAGGGGTTTTGATATGAACCCCTGAGTAGTAAGACGGCAGCGGCGGCGGCACTTTTATTAGAGTGGCTAGCAACATAATACGCATAGTATCGATTGTAGAAATGTCCTGTTGTATTGCATTGCTATTAAGTTGCTAGGCGGTATTATCAGGAAGGCACACATCAACTTAAAAACAACACACCGAAAGGTATCACAATATACTTGATTATTGATAGATTACATAGACTCGGTGCAAAAGAGGGGTAAAAACAAGATGAGCACGTCCAATACAAAATTAAACGACTTATGTGATAATCTTGAGGGTTGTAAACTTGATGTTGAGAGGAAGATATCTGATGAGGAATTATTCAAACAGCCTCCACCACTATATGATGATTGCCCGATATGTTTCGAAAGAATGCCAATAATTCCTACGGGAAGTAAATACAAGTCATGCTGTGGAACTCTAATATGCAGTGGGTGTATTTACGCACCTGTTTATGATGACCAAGGCAATGTAATTGTAGAGCAAGTTTGTGCATTTTGCAGAGCACCGTTCCCTAGTACACTGGCGGAGGTAACCGAAAGAGAAATGAAACGTATGGAAGTTAACGATGCCCAAGCAATACAAAATTTAGGGTGTAACTATCGAGAAGGGGCATGTGGTTTTACACAAGATTATAAAAAGGCATTGGAGCTATTTCATCGTGCAGCAGAGCTCGGCTGCGTTAAAGCATATACCAATATTAGTAATGCATACAATCACGGTGAAGGTGTAGAAGTTGACATCAAGAAGACTGTATATTATTATAAGCTGGCAGCTATGAAAGGAGATGTAATGGCAAGGTGCAATCTAGGCACTATAGAAGAACATGTGGGTAATGAGGATCGGGCATTGAAACATTACTTGATTGCTGCAAAAGGTGGATATTCCAAATCTCTGAAGAGAATCCAAATATTATATTTAAAAGGACATGCAACAAAAGAAGAGTACACGAGAGCATTACGATTATATCAAGAATACTTGAGTGAGATTAAAAGTGATCAGAGGGATAAAGCCGCCGCAGCCCATGAGAGGTATCGATACTATTAGTTAATGGAGTTATTACGATGCCAACCAAAGGGATTTAGTGGGAGGTTTAGAAGAGTATATTGCTTCTGTCTCATACCTAATAGGATCAAGACGGTATCCGTAACTCAAAACCAAAACCATTGTGTATTAGTGATAAGAGAAACGTATTTGTCATAACGATCTTAAACTTTATGTATCACCTAATGGCTAACCAATCAATTAAAGAACCCTCCCCCTTTGAATACTTATATCGGTACCACAACTAGTAATAACGACAATGCTCATAAGTTGCAGCGACAGTATCCCTCTGTTTACTCTTAATCTCCCCCAAGTATTCTTGATAAGATCGTAATGCTTTTGTGTAATCATCTTTTGTTGCATGTCGGTATGTGTACATCTGTTTGATCTGCTTCAAAGACTTACTATCTCCACCCCTAACAGCAATCATATAGTGCTTGATGGCTCGGTCAATACTGCCTGCCTTTCTCTCGTTATTGCCTAGATGATATCTTGCCGTTGCGTCACCCAATATAGCTGCTAGCTCATAATAATGTTTAGCCTTCTCCTTATCCACATCTACACCTCTACCATTAACATACGCCAATCCAATATTGCTATGAGCCGCGGCATGACCAAGCTCTTCTGCTGCACGATGCCAATATTCTAATGCCTTCGTATAATCTTGTGGATATCCGTATATCCCTTCATCGTAGTAACATCCTAAATAGAACATTGCTAATGGATCATCAGCCTCAATACGTTTTCGTAGTCTTTCCATCGCTTCCTCGTCTGTATCAGGCGTTGGGAGTCTGCAAAACGCACACTTTTTATTATCAACTTCATTGCCTTGGTTATCATATAGAGGTGAAAAAACACATCCATTACATATTTCTTTTCCACAACAAGTTTGATATATATACTCCAAAAACGGCATACGTAGAAAACAGATCGGACAATCTCCAAGTGGGTATGGTGGCTCTTTGAACAGTTCTTCATCGGATATCTTCCCAAGTTTACAGCCTTCGAGATCATCACATAAATCATTTAATTTTGTATTAGTATTAGACGTGCTCATCTTCATCATTTACTCTTTTTGTATGCGACGCTGAGAACTAATAATATACCAATAGTACAAATATGTACCCTCTAACACTAACTGCAATATAAATTTTGGTTCGTGGTACGAGTATATCGATGATATCTTATCTTTGTGACTATTAAGTATTGTTGAGGCACCTTCCCAAAATTTTGTGTGATGTGTGTGTTGTTTTCATATGTATTGCAATACCGCCTTCTTATAGCTTGCAATTATCACGTCAAGAAGACAGTATAAGATCAATTCTATACGTATGATGTTTACTAACCACTCCACTTCAGTTTTTATATGTATTTACAATACCGTCGCCGCCGCCTTGCAACTTCCTATTGACAACGATATTCAAGCAGTGTACCAAATCAATTCGATACGTATATGTTTATTATTCTAACCACTCTAATAGCAGTGCCGCCATCCATCTATTGATCTCCTCAATGAATAAAGAATGAATAAAATAAAGAAGCTAAGGCGATCAAACGAAGATCTAAATGCACTCCTGCTCAAAACCAAAACCATCAAAATCGAATGAAAAGTGCCGCCAGCGCATGAGCAGCAGGCCTCTAATATCAATATGCCCAACAATAGAACAGCGCATAAACAAAAAGAAACACAAAACAATAATACTGATAATAGTAACAATAACAACAGTAATAGTAACGAATTTATATCAAGTCTAATCATGGCAGCAACTGAAGCCAATGACAACTCGACATCTACATCGGATGATACTAAAAAGACATCAAAAGATGCCAACACCGCCGATGCTGATGATACTAAACAGCAGCAGCAGGTAGCTCCATCCCCACCAACATTTATACACAACTTATCAATCTCATCACCTCGTCAACACACTTCCTCCCTCCCTTCCTCTTCTAACTCCAACTCCAACAACAACAACAACAACAACAAAGAAGAGGTAGTAATTAAACTACCACCACTCCGTCCTGAAGAACCCGTGGCTAGTTTACGAGGTGCATTAAGTGAGGTTATTGGATTTGCACATTTGACTAAGTATCGATTAGTTGTTGAGAAGAAACCGCAGCCTAGTACTAACAACTCGCCGCCATCAAGTACTGATGGCAGTAAGCAGTCGCAGTCGAATGATGGCAAGCAGAATGGCAAGGGACAAAACAATAACAACAAAAAGAAAAAGCAAGATAATAATGTTGTCTGGTCAGCATATACATTACGTAATGCAGTAGTTAGTACTCCATCAACATTGCAATGTTTACAAACTGATACTGCTGTAACTAATACTGTAGCTGCTGCCGGTGGCGAGAAGAAAGGAGAGAATAAAGAGGAGGAAGAATTGGTATTAGATGATTATGGTGATTTAAGTATTCTACTTCCATTATTACAACAACAATCTGACGTCGACTCTCCTACTAAATCTCCCGACGATACTAATAACGAAGAGACAAAAGAGGAGCTAATACTACTAAACGGACACATTCAACCCCTTACCCCTCCCCCACAACAAATCCTAGATGCATCTAATTACACTATACGTATTATATTAGAAAAGTATACTATATCATCAATTAAAGATCATGTAGTGAAAGTAAGGAGTATGTTGGTGGATGGTGCATTGCCGTTTGTTAGTAGCTTGGTTGCTGATGATGGTGAGATTGGTGAGGAGGATGGTAAGGAGGTAGCGATTGAGGATAAGGAAGGCGAGAAAGAGAAGAGTGAGGCCAAGGTTAATGGAGAGAAGAAGGGAGATGCGAGCAAGGTAAGTGGTCTACAATATTAATCATATACTTATCTATGCACTTCATATCTCTTATCTAACATTTCAATCTCAATCTCATACAATCTACCACAAAACACACACACAGGACGACAACAATAACAAAGAGCCAACCAAGGAAGAACAACAAGAAGTCGAACGTATCAAACAACTTCAAATTGCTAAACAATTACCACAATATAAATCAAATTATGATTTATTTCATACCTCTGTTACTACCAATGGTGACTTGCGCAACTTTTATTATTTAGCTTGTGGTGAAGAACAGACTTTGGTAGAGTTGCAAGATGAAGAAGAAGAGAGTAGTAGTAATGGTCAAGGAGGTGGCGGAAAGGGTAGTGGACGTAAGTTTTCATTCGAGGATCCAATTGTTAATAATAGTGATAAACAACAGAATGGTGATAATAAAAAGAAGAAGAATCGTAAAAAGAAGAAGAATAAGAACACCAATAATACTACTGCTGAAGTTAGTGCCAGTAGCGGATCGGAGAATGAAACTACCAACAAAAACAATAACAACAACAGCAATCAGCCAACAGCAGCAGTAGCAGTAACAACCAATGCCAAATACTTACTCGATATTGAGTCTCAACTTGCCAAGCTAAATGCACAATCATGTATACCAATGACAATCGTACTAAGTGGATATAATCCACCACCCTCACATCGTTCAATCTTAGGTGACTTGGCATATTTGGTAGTGACATTGCCGGATAATAGTGTGGTACATGTTACTGCCATACCACAGGGATTTTATATTAACAAATCTACCGAGAAGAAGTTTGATCCAACACCTGATATTGACGAGGATAGCAGTAGTAGTAACAATCAAGATTCAATGGCATGTTATTCACATTCACTATTGGACACACTATTACAAAAGTCCAAGTCATTCCGTACAGCTTACACAACTGCCTTGTTAGCATCCAAACAACGATCTGAACTATTATCAACAACATCTATAAATGAGAGTACACTATACAACTTTTTTAGACCATTGGTATCACCATTTAGTACTAATAACTTGTGTGGTAGTAATACTAGTTTGGTTGGTGGTTTATTAGCTGGATTGGTATTGAACAGTAGTAGTAGTGGTAGTAGTAGTAGTGGTACGTTTAGTTCAAGGATTGATATGGTTACCGTGAAGCCTAGTTGGTTGGTCCCTCCTTTACCAAGTGTCAATTGTAGTGGCAACGGTAGCATTGGAGGTAGTAGTGGTAGTGGAGGTAGTAACATCATGCTGGGAAAGAAACTCGAAACATACAATCATTCAACAATACATGAATATTCAACCAACCGACTTGAGAATGAATTAATGAATAATAATATGTATGGTATGGATATTAGAGGTGGTGGTTTGAGGGATTGGAATGAGGAATTACAAGTAGCAAGAGAATTGAGTGTTAGTAGTTTTGGTGAACGTGTTGATAGGGCACGGTGAGTAGTTGTTTGTTGTGTTGTTGTATGGTGTATGGTTTTGTGTATATCTTGTGCACATCTTGTCTTTCGTGCCACCACTGCTAACTCATTGCCTCGTTTTCGCACCCCAACCTTCCTAACCCCAACAACACATAACAGATTGGTCCACAAGGTACTATCCGACTTTGGCGAGGCTGCACTAGCCGGAGTCAAGGCAATCTTCGATGGGTACATCTTACCCATGAACCCCAACGAGTCGGCACGTGCCCACGTCTACCTCCATAATAACATCTTCTTCTCCCGTGCTGTTGATACTGGATTGGATACATTTAAAATCATCCAAGGTGATGCTGCCGCTAAAAAGTCCGCATCACGAGATTGTTGTAATATGGGATTATTACATCGATTGGATATACCAGGTTTGCATACGTTGGCTACGGTACTGGTGGAATATTTGGGTACACGTATTATATGCCAGAGTGTCGTGCCGGGTATCTTACATGGTGAAAAGTCACATAAATTATTGTATGGTGCCGTGGAGACATTAAGTGCATTGCAATGTGATGATGAGATGCATGAATTGTTGGAAAGTACTATTGGTGAGGGGTGTATGATTGCTACACGTAAGATTCACAAGCATCCATTGTCGGATGAGGTAAGTATCTTTTGTCATGTTTTGTGCATATCATGTGTCTCTTTTTAAGCTTGTATCTAACTGTTTTCATACCCTACTCGAACAATACACAGAGGAT
>Ga0214477_101336_pt1 | contig 12400 bp, 6 predicted proteins | sample M1_20Mar14CPVII9_FD_165058 | JGI IMG/M metagenome (GOLD analysis project Ga0214477, IMG submission 165058) | Marine eukaryotic communities from Monterey Bay, California, United States - M1_20Mar14CPVII9sort6BwellC16 | ecosystem: Environmental > Aquatic > Marine > Unclassified | place: USA...
TCTTCGCACCAGCCATTGCCTGATCAATTAACGCTTGCATATCGATATCATCATCGTCAGAGTCACTTCCATCGTCATCACTGGAGTAGTCGTCATCGGATGGTTCATCATCAAACTTCTTCTTCTTCTTGCCCTTCCCCTTGGCCGCTGCTGGCTTCTTCTTGTTAGTTACTTTCTTACCCTTTGCCTTTGATACTGGCTGTTTCTTCTTAGCCGCAGGTTTCTTCTTGTTCTTGGCTGCCATTTCCAATGCTTGACGCTGCTTTTCACGTGCACGTTCTAGTGCACTATCATCACTAGAACTAGAAGAATCACTCGAGTAACCGTCTTCGGAATCACTTGAATCATCAGAAGATTCGTCAGCTGATTGGAAGTTGTCAGAGTCGTCATCATCGTCTGGAGGCATCCATTCTGCAGCAGATTGAGAGATTTGAGAAGCAGCCTTACGTGCGGCACTCCTACCAGATCCTGAACGGGGTGTGGCAGTACTGGGTTCCTCTTCCTCAGTCTTTGATGGCTTCTTCTTCCCACCCTTCTTCTGTGCTGGTTTCTTCTTCGCTGATTTCTTTGCAGGCATCTTCTTGGCAGGCATCTTCTTATCGTCGGCATCGTCCTTTGATTCTTCCTTTGTAAATGTCTTCTTCTTCGTGTCCTTCTTATCACCGCCCTTCTTCTTACCAGAACTACCCGGACCTCTACCTCTTCCACGTCTAGCATTAACGCCGCCTCCTCCATGGTTAGAACCTCGTCTCTGTCGTGACTGTGCCTCGGTCCTTTCGGCATTGTCTCCACAAAAGTACTTCAAATGAATCGGTAGCTTATCAATCTATAGATAAGAACAGTTCGTAAAGGGATGAGGGTACTGTTTAGCCGAATCATATAATGGCTTGGACTTCTCTATTCACTCACCTTGAACTTTCCACCACAGTTGGGGCATTCCACTCGATTTGGGGAAGTCATCTTTCGAAAGTCAGCCTCAAGGACTGGGAAGGGATGAGGTAGGTCAGAATCATATGAGTAATGGAGACAGTATAAACAGTCAGCGATTGAACAAGACATACTTACCTTGGTATGTCGTAAGGACAACATCATACTTCTGCATCAGCTTCCTTGGTGTTTGAGACTCCCGATCAGGACCATGATATGTACAAACACTTAATGTCCCATTCTCTGTAAACTTTTCAATCTCCGTCTTCCACTGTGTCAAGGCAATGACGGGGCAGATAACTAAAGTACCGGCACGTGCACCATCACGTGATTGGAGCTTCTTCGGCACCTTTAGTAATTCCATTTCCTTTGCCCAATCTACCTTGGCCTTATCCCAAAGTTGTTCCTCCTCTTGACGTTCCTTTAGATCATTTGAAGCAAGCTCAGGTGGATATTTCATGCCTGGTTTGGCATGTTGTAGTTTAGGACGGTGATCAAGTATCGTGGCGATTGTCTGGAGTGTCTTTCCCATGCCTATTAAAGAGTAAGGAAGTGAAAGATAAAGTCAGTTTAGAAGGTGAGGCATGTGCATAAAATACCACTAATATAAACCACTTACCCATCTCATCAGCTAATATCCCTCCCCGTATCTCAGGTTCCATAACCTCCTGATGTCTCATCCAACTAAATCCCTCAACCTGAAACGGTAACAAAGTAGCCACCAACCCACTCGGTTCACTACGAATCTCACCAGTAAAATTCTTCTGCACTAATTCATCGGGACGTAATTCCTTCCGTTCTTCAATTATCCGCTCCTTGGATATTTCAACTTGTTGTACTAACTTTTCATAATCATCTTCGTTTAATGTTGAATAATTTTCAACATCCTCGGCTACTACTATATCTTCGGAGAAGGTAGCACAGTGTAAATGACGGTATACCATAAAGCCTGGCTTACCACGGAAGAGGGGAGTGTGTCCAACACGTACTTCTCCCTTAAGAATCTTTTCATCACATGACCGGCATGTGGCACGGCCAGTTTTGGAATATTCAACAATCCATGGCATAGTTGGTTGATTCAATGCACCGTTACCGTCTGGTTGATTCCCTTCTTGTGGTGCTGGGGCATTATTATTATCATTATTGTTGCTGGATGCGGATGATGTAGAACCCCCCTTGGCAGCCTTCTTCTTTCGTGATGCCTTCTTCTTTGTCTCGGGTGCTGGTTCCTCATCATCTTGACACGGTACACAAAAAGAATCAGCATATGATAATGCTGCAGCAGCTGCACTTTGTGTCCTTCCCTTCCTTGATTCAGGTTCCTCCTTTGTCTTTCCTCCCTTTGCAACAGCTGTAGACTTCTTTGCCGCAGCAGCAGCTGCTTCTGCCATTCGTACTCGACGCTTACCATCCTTACCAAATGCTCTTTCCCTTTCGGCAATTGCACCACCCTTATTATTTGTCTTCCTCCTTGCCTGCTCGTTTTTAACCCAACGTTCTTCTTTAGTCATTTGTTCATCGTCTTCTTCACTAGATGCTAACATTAACTTTCTACCTTTACTTGCCTTCTTCTTCCCTTTAGCAGCTGCTGTATCTGTTTTATCGTCCTTTGCAAAGTAGGGAGATGATCCCTTCTTCTTCTCGCCATTGGATTTAACCTTTTTCTTATTTGATGCACCATCTTTGACAGATGTGTTCTTTCTCTTCTTTGATGCTGCTGCTGCTGGTTTGGTATCTTCCATTGTTACATCATCACTACCAGATGAATTGTTAGTATCTAATTCTGTAGACGTTGGTGACGGGGTTATTGCACTTGCTGCATTTTTCTTAAACTTGTTTTTGGTAGCTGTTGTTGCGGTTGCTGCAATACCGCTACCGCTAATAATATCAGCGGCACTGCCAGTATTCATCAATACCGAAGTATTATTAGTGCTACTTCGACCAGATCTACGTACTTTTCTTCCACGTCCATCCATATTATTATCATTTATATCTAATGATTCCATATGACGTATTTTATTGGTAGATACAGTTGCCTCATATCCTGCTACTGTATACTTTACTACAATCTCTTTTTGGACATCACCTTCTTTATTTATATCGGTACCATTTGCTATTGCTTTGGTAGTCGACTTCTTACTCTTCTTCTTTGCTGGTGAATCATCATTGGTTTGTGGTAATTTGGTTATGGTAGCCAGCTCTTCATGTGAGCTTGATATACCTGTTTTTACCCATACTTGATCCCCTACCTTCCACATTTTTGACGATATGATATGATATTACTTCTCTGCTATTGGTTAGTTGCAATAGTTTGAACCAGTATAATTAGTACGATATTTCGCCAGTTCGATCTGAATCATAAGCCAAACGTCTTTTTTACTCACAAAAGATACCAATCACCAGACCACCACCACTTGACATATAAGTGAACCTACCGAGAGGCTTATAGAGATTCTACAGATGAAATAGAGAGTAAGATATACAATAAAGGTGTGATTAGCATATGCCCGGAGCTAAGATAGGTCAAGAAGAGTAGGAGAGCTCATCCAATGCTTTTTGTCAAAAAAAGATACCGCAAAAGATCATTGCAACTTCACAACAAGGGGTGTTATTTTGACTCTATAATTTGTGAACTAATATAATATATGATAGTTCTCTGATAGCGCGACATCGGAGGTAAAAGATAGTAGAGATCTAATTAATAACATTATTATATATATCTTTTTTCAGCGCATCATGGAAGTAGGGCCTATTTATACCAGCGAGGAGATATTGAGTTTGGTAGAGCAAAACAATAGTTCTTTTAAATTGCTATGTCTAGGCGATATGGGCTGCCAGTTTAGCGTTGATGCATATTCATTTAATAATATCAGTGATTATTCCAGGCTAGGTACAGCTATTGCAAAGAATACAAATCTGGAGATATTAGAGGTCGATATAACTCACAACAATGAACTAATCGAAGGTGTTGACGCAGAGAATAATCCTTTTTATGATGGCCTCAAAAGAAACTCATCTATCACAGAGCTTAGTCTTCATTCTGCGACGGGACATGGTTTTATCGATATGAACGAAGTAGGGCGTCAGATATTGGAAGCTTATCAGAAAAGTAACCATCTTACTGACCTTCATATTCAATCGGTTCTCCGTGCTGATGATATTACCACCATCACCAACACTTTACAATGGTGTGAAAACCTTCAATATCTCAATTTATCAAACTGTGGTATAAATGACTTACAATTACGACCAATAGTCGACGTTTTATTAGGTCTTCCTTTGCTAGATACACTTGACTTAGATGATAACCGAATTGGGAACGTTGGATGTCAGACAATTAGTGATTTACTTTATGATTCAAACTCAAACTTGACAGATATGATTCTCCGATCTAACAATATTGACAATGCGGGTGCAATGAGCTTTGTCGTGGGGTTAGCCCACAACACCAAGTTTAAACGACTGTACTTGTTCAACAATGAAGTGGATATTAGTATTGAAGATGCCTTCTCAGAAGCTTTATGTGATACGTCAAGTATCAATAGTACGTTTGACTCAAATCATACATTTGAAGACTTATGTTTGGAAAATGATAATGAAGAAGGTCACAGAGAATTGTATGGAGATCATCTTCTTTCCTTACTAACAATGAATGAATGTACAAACAAGAAGCATGTGGCAATTAAAAAGATCCTACGGTACCATCCTAATTTGGATATGGCAGATCTATTTGAATTAGATTTGGTAGCCCAGGGTGAACGGAATTTGAAGGGACTGCCTCGTGTAATTGATTGGTTTGAGAAGGCCAGGGAAGCTGTTACAGAGGAAGACGAAGAGGACGGGGGATATACTGTTGAGGGAAGGAAGTTATCAGCAATTTATCAGTTTGTGCATGCTATGCCGTTACAGTTCGTACCAGCTTCTCATAGGGAAGTTGAGGACAACAAGAAGCGGAAGAGAGATGAGTAGAGGGGTAAGAGGAGAGAGGGATCGGGATAGAACTGAGTACCGAGAGGACTAGCAGTTTCCGTATGAATGGGTGTAAGAATTAAATAAAGTCTATATCATATCCAAGAGGTAATGCAAGATATATCAACAGTTCTATTTGTTAGGTAAGCTAGCTGCTCTACACACAGGCATATATATGTACTCTTCTACTCATCTCTTCCGCTTCTTATCTTCTCCTTTGATATGGCTAATAGGTACGAATAATAGTGGCATTGCCAGAGCAAATTCGTAAATTGCAGACAACTTTCTTTCCTGAACCTTATAGTCGTAAGTTTCCTCTTCATCAAATTCACTGTCACTATCACTAAAGGGATCGTCGCTAACATCATCGTCCCATTCGTTCACATTTCCGTCAAGGTGACGTCCTGTCCCTTCTTCTGTGGCAGCGTTCATTGCTCTTTCAAACCACTCAATAATGTATGGTAGTGCCTTTAGACTCTGTTCGCCTTCTTCTGAAGAAGCTAATTCAAACAGTGGTTTCATATCAATATTGGGATGAAATCGTAGAATCTTCTTGATTGCCACATGGTTCTTTTTTGTGCCTCTGTTCAAATTTAGTAATAAGTCAGGACTGAATCTGTATGATACAGATTGAAGCGTATGGTTTGATAAATAGATACTGTTGATACTTCTCGTGTTGCACAATAATGTGGAGAAAACGTCCTCATCTACTATTCTAATATAGTCTAATGGATTGGCATTTTGATTGAAAAGCTTCAGCTTCTTTAACTTTGTATTGTTGACTAAGCTGTTGGCAAGTGTAGTGACACCCTCTTTATCCAACTCATTTCTAGAAATATCAAGGGTGTGTATATTGCAGGTAGGATCTTCAAGTAATGTAGAAAGTGCCTCCCATCCAGCAGTTTCGATACTGATATCGAAACCTAGCCCTAATCCAAGTACTTCCAATGAACTTCGACCTCTAATTGTTTCGAGCATCGATAATAGTTGTGGAGTGGTTAATCTGCAGTCAAAAATAACGATATTCTTCAAATTTGTGCATCGTCTTAACGTGGTGGTGATAATATTTGCACCCCCATTTTGTAGACCAGCACTCCAAATATCAAGGCTGGTAAGATTGTTATTTTCTTGGTATGTTTTTAGTATCCCATGGAGCTCTTCATTAGCGATGTTACGTCGTAATATACTGCAACAGTTTATGAGCAACTTTTGAATAGACGAATTTCGTTCAATGCCATCATAAAAGCCCTCATCAGTAATGCTCAAACCCGACATTGGATTAATTAAAATTAGTTCTCTCAATTCATTATTATTTGCGATACCTGCACCAAGCCTAGAAAAGTCAACACCATCAACAACACATCCTGTGCTTCCACCTATCCTCAGAGTAGTTAGTGTATCATCGTTTTGTTCAACCCTACGCAGAGTCTCTTCATTCTTCTCTTCATTCGTATACAATTCCTCCATACTTATTAGAAAATTATGTGCACAAGATTGTACTTTTTTTGTAAAATCCTTGCTACTCAATCAATATATCAACTCCACAGCTATAGGAGCTCTTTAATAATGTCTATTCTATTCTATGCACTATCCCTGAGCGGATATAGACCACACAATTGAATTCCAATACCTACACTTACTACTATTGCAAATATCCACAAATAAATTTCTCTACTCTCATAATTCAGTATCCTTGAAGTGATTATTCTACTCTCATAAAACCGGTGCACCGTCAAATGAGTACTTCTACCTAGTTCGGTGGCCACAATATACATTTACCGTCAACAAACAGACAACATTGCAATAGTACATCTTCTATAGGTAAGTTTAGCCGCACTGGTACTGATTTATGTAGATTTTGTCTTTGTTGAATATATGCTAGTAAAATAGTAGCATATCACTGCACCATCTTGTCATAATTTTATCTCATGACCATGACCATGCACCGTCTGTATTGTTTGCACCATATTTCTTGCGTCATATATTCACTATATCATCAACAGATCGAAAGGTATAAAAAGTTAGGCGTATTTGCAGCGCTGCTGCTACTATTTTCATTTGTTATATACTTATCTTACCTCTCTTCTCATGCACCATCTCAACTCTAGATAAGAGATATAATATGTTCGGTTTCAGGTCAATGATGATGTACGGCGGTGGCTACGGTTACGACGATTTTGGTGTAGACCGGAGTTCATGGTCTGATAAATCAGATGCAGCCCTACGTCGTGAGCGTCGAGCGGATGGTCTATTTGATGCTTTTCTTAAAGAATGTGGTGAACTTGATTCAACTGACAAATCAGTCTTCCCAGTTACCAAAGAGATTGTTGGCGCCGACTGTCATTTAACAAGCGCATGTTACACATCCTTTCGTAAACGTGTTATGGAAAAGGGGTGTAAGGTGAAACGTCGCGAGGCTACACCAGCGGAACGGCAGGCAAGTGGAGATACAAGACGCGGCAAGCTTTATGTCATTTCGATTGTTTGTCCAGTACACCCTACAAAAGCCGCCGATGCCAAGGCAAAAGCTGAATTGGCTGCAGCTGAACGGAAGAAGAAGGCAGCAGAGGCAGCACAACGTAAGGCCGAGAAGGAACAGAAAGAGCGTGAGGATAGGGAACGTATGGCAAAGTTGCAACGAGAAAAGGTTCGAGAAAGATATCTCAGTATTGTCGGTGAAGGAGGAAAGGATGATGAACTCAAGCATAAACAACCATCACCAGACGTTAAAAAGAGTACATTGGATACATTTGTTAATGTTAATGTAACATCCGAGGCACTACTTCAACATGCCAAATCAGTTCATGACTTGTCAACAATTGATATTAGCAATTCCATCCGTGAGGAAGAACGTCAATTAATGGCTGAACTACGAAAGAAACATGCCAAGGAGGAAGATGAACTCCGTAGTAAAATGAGGTTGAAACAGTCTGGATTAATTGATAATGCGAATACAAAGTATGATGACATTAAGGCCAAGATTGAGAAAGAATGTAATAAGAAGGTTGTTAGTCCAAGTGACAAATAAGTATTGAATATAGATTGAAAAGAGAAGAGCTATCTTAAGACTGAGTTTGTAAAGTGTAACTGAATGTATTGGTTTGTAAAGTCTTGAGTAGAGATTGAGAATAAAGTGCTCCCACTAAATTGTTATACTATATTATCAGCTTAGCAGTTAGTATCCCTAGGACCTATCGCTTTCTCTTTTTGACTGCTGCTCTCATACTCTCATAATCAAACAATGTTGGCATACTTCGAATCAGTTGGTATAATGGAGATATGCCGGTATCATTTCGACACATCCAACCCAATGCATGAGGCAATACCCCAAGTTCCATATCCACAAATTCCTGCATATTGTCTTCCCCGTTAATAAAGTAATATTGGATAATCTTTTGACGTGCTACCTCAACTTTGTTGACCTTTTCATTCAATTTCAAGTAGGAAACGACACGATCATCGGGGTATCTAGGTCCCCTAACAGCCTCGAGTGTGTGGTTCGAGTCAAGTATGCCATCAATACTACTTTTATTGCAAAGCAAGTTGGCAAGAGCATCCCAGCCACTTTCTGTTACTTCTGTACCACAACAAAAGAGCAATTGCTTTAGCTTGGTATTATTTAATAAAGCATGTGAATAATCAATCACCACATCATCCGCTTCACTTTGACCAATGCTTATCTCCTCCAAACCAGAATTAGGATTCATCAGTAGCCTTGATATACCTTGCAAACCGACACGACTGCATCTATTGAAATATAGATCTAAATCCTTCAACGTGTCAATGCTGATCAATGCATCTACCAAATGAGGCACTACCTCGTCACCAAACTCGTTACCCGCAAGACTAAGCTCTTCAAGTATAGACTGAGAATTCTGCAGTGGATTAAAGAAGGATTGCCAGGCTTGTGCACCAACTCCATCATCATCAACGATATGGTCCAGTACTAATATCCTCAGTTTGTTGTTGCATGCAAGAGCATTTCCCAAGGCAGTTAGTCCTACCTCACCAATGTAACTTCTACTAAGATTGAGCTCTTTTAACGAAGAGGCCGTATTCCCTAGAGACTGTGTCAGGAATTCTCCCCAACAAACAGAGCTGATATCAGCATCAGTACACTCTATGGATAAACATTTCAATCTTCGATTCCCAACTAAGCCACGCCCAAGGTTAGCTAATCCCTCATCGCTCATATCACAATGTAAATCAAAATGGAGATTCTGTAACTTTGACTTTGGATTCTGTAGAAGACATGCTAATGCTACACAAAATTTCTTCCCAAAGTGCTCATCAAAACTTAAAGATAACTTCCCCCGATACTTCGTTAAAGCATGTATAATCTCTTTGACAAACATACTATCCCCATTACAACACCGGATCTCAATTTGTTGCACATAGTTGCTACTACATGCTGATAAAGCCGACACAAGAAATCGGGTGCACTTATCATCCAGAACACAATTACTAATGCTAAATTTTCGTAGATGATAGTGACTCGACAAGAATGGCAAAATCACAGAAGGTATGTTCCCCATGCCACATGGCTCAGTGTGCCCTGATCCTATCTCACCATAAAATTCAAGATTACTAATGGATGTATTTTTGGCAACTTCACCGTAGAAGGACTCCAATTGACTTGCCTCAATTTCACCTTCTCTAGGAGTTTGAATCTTTAACGTCCTTAGTTGAATACTCTGTCCAATGGCACGACCCATTCTCTCCCAACTTCTAATAATAGACTCCCTACCAACCTCGCGATGCCATTCTCGTACTATAGGGTCATTATTCTCTAATTGAATCATTACTGTTTCATCATCTCCACCAACTGTATAATAATCACCGGAATGTTCACCATCACTTGATACATTATTATAACTATCATCATCATCACTACTACTCTCGCTATATATAATATCGTCATCATCGTTTAGTTCATCAGTAGAGTCAGACTTGATGTTTGCCTCATTGTCATGTATACCATTTTCTCTCACTTGCTCATCATCAACGCCGCCGCCACCGACGATATAACCAATTGGTATATTACATTTACTCTCACTCTTCATAGTTGTCTTTTGATTCTGTGTTATGTGTGGTTTATATATTGCAAATATAGGTGCACTGACAAGTTAGCTCACCAAATTGAAATTTGCTTATTTGGTTGTAGTGCCGTGTCAATTCCAGAATCAAGAGCGTCAAAAAATGAATGTCTTGGATATATATAATATATTACCAGTAACGATGATTTAATTAACACGAGATGAGGAGGACGTAGAGAGGGTAATGAACCAACTTTGTCAAAGCAATTTTCGATGTGATGTATTTATTAGAATATTCATATGCTCAAAGTGATAAAAAGATAGATCAGCCGATACTAAATCAAATTTAGCACCATATATCAATCTAATACAATCTAAAAGTCTATTCTGGAGGCGTTTTACTCACCTAACTCAACTATGGATAGTAAAAAGATAGAAGAAAGCCACTTCACAGGAAAAAGGGGAGGATACCGTCGGGATTAAAATTATATTTGGCGATATTACTCAATCACTTGCCGGCCTCTTTTATCTAGAGTTAGGAGGTGTTTTAGTAGCGGCTTTGTTATAACAGAATGCCGAGAGTGCACAATATAGATATAATACAACGTACCAAACATACTCGTTGTAGTAATACTAGTGGTGGCATATTTTCATCATCAACTCCACAACCAAAAAATAATATCACCGTTGCTCCTCCTTCTTCAATGATGCATGGTACTAAAGCGGGCGGTGCTGATAAAAGTAAAGCAACTCATCAGAATCAATCACCAAACAAATCTCCTCCTAATAAATCTCACCCTAACAGATCTTCTTCTACTACTGCTAATAATACCAATACTAATCAGCAGTATAAAGATGGATTAGAAGCAGATGATGATTCAGATGCAACCACCTGTGATGGTTCTGTAGATTTGTTAGCTGATGATAGCCAACCTTCTAACAAGCAAAAGCAACATCAGAATAATAGTAGAAGGTTAGATAGAGAAAGTGCTGAAGAAAGTACAGTATCACCAGCAACACAAACATTAGACAGATTATCAATGTTTGGCAGTCAAGAGGGTGGTGCTGAACTATGCATCCATTTGTTGAAGAATACTAAGAATGATAATAATGTGAATAGCAGTGGGGTTCGTAAGTCAGGTGGGGATAGGGATGTTGGAAGGGATAGTACAAATCAACAGAAGCAAACAATCATACAAGATTTAAAAGAATACTTCATGTCAACTAACAATTCATCAATATATGCTGAACAACAGTCATCAATTGTTCCACCAATGGTACCCTTTTGTCACAAGTGTAGCAGCTCCTCAACCTCAACCTCTTCATTACAACAGTCTCAATTGTCACAATCAACAAATCTAACCCAATCAACAAGGACCATGCCACATCATTCACTATGTCCACACAATTCAGACTTTTACAACAGTGGTTCATATGAAATACTCAATCTAATTGTCGATGGGAATATATTAGGATGTAATAGTTGTATATATCAATTTCAAAATGGTAAATTGAATAAACAGTTGGTTCATGAAGGGGGTTGTAAGCGTGGCGGTGGGGTTGGTAAGAAGAAGAAGATTGGAGTTGGAAGTGGGAAGGGTAATAGTCGTGGAAGCAAGAGCATGATATCATCTCCACAACCAAAGAGTAGTCTCGGAGGGAGTTCCTCGCGTCCAAATGTACAATTAACACCAACCCATCCAAAAACACCATCTACCAAAACAACTCTCGGTCAACAGCAGAAGACTATAACACTTGGTCAACAAAAGATTACAAATGCAACAAACTTTGATGGACCATTCGATGTTGGTACAATTGTTTATATTGAAGATCGAACGTGGCCAGGACGGAATGATCCTGGAGGTGTGGCACGTGTTGTGAAGGTACATCCCACGACAGCAGCAGCAAGTAATACCGCAACAGCTGATGGTGGGGGTAGTGGTGAACGAACATACGATGTAAAGTATGTATTAGAATCACGGAAGGAGAAGAATGTTGAAGAAGAATACATGACATTACATACTGATTATGTGTCACCTTCGAAAGATTGTAGTGGTGATTTAATCTGTGATGATAGTCAGAAGGAGGATATGAATGAATCATCCGTCGGTAGTGGTGGAGGTGGAGCTGTCAATAATAATGAGATGCAATTGGCAAGTCCAGCATTAGTAGATGCGAATGGTCACCCACTATCGGAATATGAACGATTACGATTACGTAACATACAACGGAATAAGGCTCGATTGGCATCGTTGGGATTATTGGTCCCTCCTGGTCAACAACAGAAAGGAGGTGGTAGTAGTAATAATGGTAAGGCATCAACAACATCAAGCAGGGTATTATTAGAAGAGGCTGCCAAATCAGGCTGTGCGAAGTGTACCAAAGAGTTGCAAAGCGGAGTGAAAGAACATAGTACTCATGATAACAATTGTCCACGAAAGAAACGTGCGAAACAGCAAGATGATAAG
>Ga0214477_101337_pt1 | contig 12388 bp, 10 predicted proteins | sample M1_20Mar14CPVII9_FD_165058 | JGI IMG/M metagenome (GOLD analysis project Ga0214477, IMG submission 165058) | Marine eukaryotic communities from Monterey Bay, California, United States - M1_20Mar14CPVII9sort6BwellC16 | ecosystem: Environmental > Aquatic > Marine > Unclassified | place: USA...
ATATACTCATCGTTTATGATTGTATGATCGTGGTACATCCCAACTGAAAAAGACCCTTTATATTGGTCCTTGTAAGAGAAAGGCTCAACACAAGAGACTCTTCCTTTACTTCGGTAGACTATTGACGATTTCTAATCTCCACAACATGTTGTTCAGAGTTTGGTTTCATCGGGTATGGTCGAAAGCCCAGTCGCATATTAGGAGACATTTGATTCAACGTAAACAGTTGTTGTTAATGTCATCAGACAATAGCGATGATGGCGTTGAAACTTTGTTCGGGACTGGTACCTATACCCAAGACGACGATCTTGATGTTCTGGAGGGTAATTATATCGAACTTACCAAGAATTCATTCAAGAACGATACCTTTATCAACAAACAGGGGTCAGCCGAATCGTCATCTAATGAAGCTACCACTACTGTTGTAACTGGAGATACTCAAGATCCTGACGACTCTCTCTCTGCTTTTTGGCCATTCGATGTCGATGAAGTTTTAGCGTCGCTAGATGGTGATATTGGACTGGTGGGTCCAAACGATGATGTTGGTAGCGTCTTCACTCTGCCGCCACTCCCTACCCCTGTTCCCCAAGATGATATTCAAACTGACCACTTCGATCAGAAGATGCCAGCCGTGAGTAAACAAGGAGGCGGTGGATCGTCTTTGCCGGCTCTGCCGGAGGCAACCCCTCCCCAAGTTGATATTGAAACTGACCACTCCAATCAGAAGATGCCAGCCAAGTCCAGCTCAAACTTCCCCCTAATCAATGGTACTCCTGTTCATGATGTCGCCTATCCGACTCTTCACTGCTTTGCTGACATTATCCAGGGAGAGATTGCCGAGGAAGGGTTGGGAGTGGTGAGGCCTTGTAAGAAATTGCGCCAGACACACCCGACCCCTTCTCCTGTTCACCGTGGTGCTGAATCCGTTGAGCCTTCACTTCCCAATCCACACAAAGAGACGGGACATGATGCCAAAGCTCCTGTTTGTAGTACAAGCAGATACCCCGACCGCAATCGTCAGCCTCCTACCCCTCTATATCCAGCAGTCCTTCCCCAAAATGGCGGAGCTGGAGAGAAGAGGGCTAAAAAGCGAAAGTCTCGTTCACGTGATCCGTCCATTGCTTCCATTCATCCCCTTCCTCGTAAACGACAACGTATGAAACGACAACCCTCATACTCTGGTGCTGGTCCATTTATTCAAGACGAACCCTCACTCCCCCCTCTGAAGAAGGCAAATCCAACCATTCACCAAGAAACGTCCTTCCTCGAACCCACCGAGGTACAGAAAGTGTATCTTACTAGTGGTAAGAAGAGGAAGAGGAGTCCGTACCCTACACCTTCCTTGAGATTGAAAAAGTTTGACGGTCCTGAATATAGGAGTAACAAACGAGCATCTGGTTGGGTTGCATTTCGGATAGCGCGGGGTAAATACTGTGAACATCCATCTGATTTCCTCAATTGGATGTTGTCTTCATTGGGTGTTGATGACACAGCCTTCACCCGGGTACACCGGGACTCTGGACGTACCGCGAGCATCAGGCAGAGGTCATCTTCCTCTGGCTTAACTATTGATAGAGAGTCTAGACCGTTTCAAGTTGTACTGGCGGAGGACAAAAGGGAGTACAACGCTTTGACCACTGGTGAATTGATTCTATGGGACTTCGTCGGAAAGCTTGCGGTGGGTTATGTACCAAACTTGTGCGTTGAACTGCAGATTCACAACTGCAAACATTTCTTGCAGGAGGTTGGTTACTCTATTTTCTATGACCCAACCGGGGATAATCAAGGTATGCTGGAGTTTTTCGAAGTTTGAATTATATCCGTGGCAATCATGATTGTTCTGAAGTTGTTGTGTATTGTGAAGGATAGACAGCCTCCTTCATGTGATGAATTTATTTGATGTCGATGTATTGCAATAGTTTTAATGTGATGTTTGTGTGTGGATCTATGTTTGTGGTGTAGCAGATTGTTATGTATGTCATGAAAGGTCGTGGACCAGGAGAATCATGATAATTAATAGAATAGTTTTGATTGTTTATGCATTAACTCTGTTTGTACTGTACAACTTCTCTTATTTGTTATATGTTGTAATAGGTAAAGGTATTACACCCTTTCATCATTGCGTATTGTACAACTTGTACAACGTTTCCTGTAATATTTCTCCTAGGTGTATATGTTTTTACGAATTGGTATCTACTCACATTTTAATGGCTTGGCGTGTTGTTGCTTGCAGAGAGATAGGATACCCTAAAAGCGACTATCTTAGACCAGCGATGATTATTATCGTATTCTCTGCCCACGAAATACCAATCGTGTGTAAAGGGGCAGGGCACTCAGTGGGGGCACTCAAGGCACTCGATTAAAAAGTACTATTATTATATACTCATATCGTACCGTACAGCATCATATCCTCGGGTTATAACAGAGGTTTATTGTTATATAATGGTGAATTACGTTGGGATATATCGTTTTGAGATGGTGAGGCACTGTAGATCTGAGATGTGTCAAAAAGATTCCTCTCCTCTACAACCTTGTGTATTGGCGAGACAACGGAACTGCCTCAACTTCAACGCATGAAAAATTCACATGAAAGATCCATCTCGTAATGTCAACACTATCACTTGTTGTAGGTTCGAATCCTACTGTTTTGTCCCTCTATCACCTTTGGATTATATTATTAGTGCTTGACCCCCTAGCTCAGACCTAGAGCGCTCCACTAGTGCGGCACTACTTTGAAGATAAAATATGGATGTTGTCGTTGAAGAGGAAGAAGTAGAATACTATGATAGGGATATAGATGAGACTAATAAAGAACAGATGGAGCTGAACGACCGCACTAAGGCAAGGCTTGAGCGGAACGATTCGAGTTTGTTGGACATTCAAATTTGTTTAGATGATTTGTTTAATAGTATGAATTATCGGGGAGAGGATGGTGGTGTTTTCAACTTAATTGCCAACAATAATCATCTGAAGAAGCTCTCACTCACCTTTCGGGGGAGATGTTTAGATAGACCAACCAATCAACCCTACATTTTGGGAGAGCAAGGGCATAATTTACCAACTAGACAACAACTTCTACGTCTCTTCACGTGCATTAATCGAAACAACTCTATTAGAAACATTACTCTTGGTTCAATGAGTATTGCTGATGAGTTCGGTAGAGGGTTAATAGAATGCCTGCAAGGCCATCCCAGTCTTGTGTCATTGCATTGCTCAAAAGGTCAGTTGGAGCCATTAGCCTGTACAACCCTTGGGATAGGAGCAGTATTAAGATATCCTGATTCTAAATTGAAGGATCTTAGACTCGTAAGTTGTAATCTGGATGATGGTAGGCTTGGTACTTTATATCACGTATTACTTGGAAATAGTACAATGGAGTCATTACACCTCTCCGACAATAGACATATTACAAGTGTTGGATGGAGGACTCTTGCAAATGTCATTCGTCACACTAATTGCAAACTATCGACACTTGCACTAAATGTTAACTGTATAGATGATGAGGCAGCAATTGCATTAGGTGATGCACTATCTGGTTCATCGCTGATGAAGTGTTTAAACTTAGATTGGATTGAATCTATTAGCAGTGAAAGGTGGGTGGTGTTTCTCGAGCAGTTAGCACAAACTCCATTAAAGACTTTAATCCTCGGTACAAATGAAGAGATGGACAATAATTGTGTAGCCGCATTGGCCAATATCGATACAATAGAAAACCTTGAACTGAATGGAGCTGAATCAGTCACATCATCGGGATGGGGGCTCTTCTTCGACTCGATACAAGATCATAGAACTCAGTTAGTTTCGCTTACAATTTGTGACAACAGTATCAGTGATGACGATGAATCTTTCCAAGCTCTTGGACGTATGTTGACTAGCATGAATACTTTGAAAAAACTGAATATGAATGGCTCTAGTAACATTTCTCCGAGAGGTTGGCAAGAACTTTTTTTAATATTATTACATTCCAACTTGGATTTAGTGCAATTTGATATGCACGACAATCAAATTGATGATATTGGCATAAATCTATTGGTGCCCTTAGTGTCAAAGATGAGTTCTCTGAAGTATCTGTCGTTGAGTCTCAATGGTTTAGTGACACCCTACCGCGGTTGGCAATATCTTACATTTTGCGTCGATCATCCCGACTTCGCATTGGAAGAGCTTGATTTATCCAATAACAACATCGATGATGATACACTGATTGCATGTGCAAATGCCTTACAAAACAACGAAACTTTGAAGTTGCTTTCTATTGAAGGGTTTACTAATGAAGATTCTTCCGATGATGAAGATGATAATGAGTTGATCACCGAGAGAGGATGGGATGCTATTTCCAACCTCATTTGTAACAAGACAAGTATCATGGATACTTTTAACTCCAACCATACACTTCAAGACTTGAGTTATAGTCACTATTACTGTCAAAGGGAACAACCGACCTCCTCCATCCCTGACGACCTTTCTTCATTGTTAGAACTGAATGAGAACAAAGATAAAATAGAAGTCGCTCGTCAGAAGATTCTACAGACTCACTTCTCTACTAATGATACATCAAACTTGCAAGTGTTCACTGATTTAGAGCCGGAGGAAATCCCAGCGGCTATTGCTTGGATTGGGAGGCCGGCTGAGCCTGCAAATTGGTTAGGAGAACATGACTCCGGATTGACTCTAATGTACAATCTTATGAGGAGGATTCCTGATATGTTTGGTGCTACTTGAAAACAGCATGCTAACAAAAGAGGAAGCGTGTAGAAGTTCAATTTCGTTGTGCCATACTATGTCAGCTACCCTCCGAAGGATAGAGGAGAGAGAAGAAGAAGAAGAAGAAGAAATATGCAATTATGCGTCTATATTTAGTTACTCTCCCTCTTCATCTCCCATTTACTTTCAATAGACTCCCAATACAGGCGAGTGTCTTAGGCAGTGCCTTAGAGCCAAATCTGAGTGCCTTATGGCCAAGACCTTAACAACCACATAGAGAACAGTAGTAGGGTACGTATGCTTACCATGAGATACTATACATTCAATCATTAAGTTAAGCTATTCATCTTAATTTAACAGCTACCATATGTTATTCTGTCTGTCAATGAAGTATTGTCGGAGGAATCACCCTCTTCCTTTACCAATGTCTCTTTGGTTTGTTTCAAGGAAGACCTACTACTATTGTAGGTACTTGCAACGTTGAGCACTAATCATCTTCTTCTGTCAAATCAACAACAACATCTGATGTCTTAGTCAAATCGATGTAATCACCTACAAAGATGATATCACCGTCCATTGATTTGTTATTATGTAGGTCAAAGGTCGAGAATAAAGGCTGCTTAGTACCTTCCAGATCTAATTGGTCAACATTTGTTTGTGATGAGACATCATCGCCAGCACTTCCGTCGGTTTCTTCTTCTGTAACAGCACCACGATTATCTTGAGACGGATCAAACAGGCGGAGCTGTCGATTGTAGTTGAATGGGCGTGGGTTGTTGAATCGGCGCGGATGGTGCTCTTTATGGATTTTCGTTGCTGCATTAAGGTGAAGTGATCGATCTGAATCTGTAACATCATCGGGAAGCTTCATGAACACCATTCGTCTAAATGCAGCTTCTTTGCCTCCGGTGGGCCTACGTGCAGTTTTTTGCTTTGTACGGACCATGTTAAACAACAGAGAATTTATGAGAGTATTGTGGTGATCTAATTAAAATACGACAGTCCTGCCCCAAAGTAAGAATATGACAGTCCTATCTATTTTGGGCATTATTGATCATTCCTGCCCTTTTCCGGCGAGGGGGGGAATTGTTATCAATCCTGCCCTTGTTTTATTAATGCCATTACTCATTAAAATCGGTTCAATACACCAACCATGGCTATCGGTAATTGGAGTGTATCGCCCAACTACAATGTTGGTCCGTTAAAGAACATTGAAGCCTTGACGCAGCGTGAAAAATGGCTACATGATGGAAATAAATGGGATAACATTGTAACTGGTGGTAGACAGATCCCTAGTAACGTTAAGTACCTGGTAGTTGATTTGGAAACACATGATTGGACTAATATAGGATGTGGATTGCTTGCCTCGGGTTGTATTGTTGAGATTGCTTGGAAACTATTCGATGACAAAGATGCCTGTCTTGAATCTAAACAATATCTAATCAAACCATATGGATCATATAAAAAGATTGATCCAAAGGCCACGTCTTTTCATGGTATCACCAACGAACATGTTTCTAAGTATGGAATTGAAGTAGACCTGGTTTTGGGTGAATTCATTGACATAGTTAAGAACATCCCAGCTGATGGTTTTGTGATTGCACACAACATGGATCATGAACATACTGTTTTGACAAATAGTTTAAGTCCCGATCAAAGGTTTGTGTGGAATGAGGCTCCCAAGAGTGACACTCATTCTACCGAACTTTTATTGGATTATCTTCCACGTGAGGCCAAAATTGAGTTTGAAAAACGCCTAGGAGTTGTTCCCCTTGTTGGATTTCGTCTCCAGCAATTACACGAATGTATTCACCAGGGTTGTGCTCGTATATATGATTATGTGCATTTCGCTGGGACTGATGTGGACATGACATGGGACATATTTCGGTTCTACCAAAATGTAGCCACTGTTGAAGAGCTTACATATCAAACACCTGTTTTTATTGCTGGAGTTGGTATGAATTTTGATAAAAACCATATCTTTCTAAGCCGGTCTGCTCAACGTGTTATCAATCTGAAACGAGCAGGAATCTGGAACGAGTGTAATGAGATGTGTGTTGATAGAATTGAGTAAAGATAAGGAACTTGTAACCAATTGAACACCAAAAAAAATCGTATACTTTTCCTTACGATTTCTTACCAAACTGGGTAAACTGCCCCCTGCCAGAGCAGGCCTAAGGTCCTTGTCTGAAAAGACCCATAATCGCCATAAATATTAAATGACATTTGATATCATACACAAGACGAAGGAATGATATGTCCTTTGTCGGGTATGTAAAAGGGAAGACTGGCCACCTGTCCTCAGATAAGAATACATTTGGCTGGAGGATGTCAATAGCAGAACGTAAAAGCATAGTTGCAGTACTAGGGCTATGGCCGTTCTTGAGCATTCGTTTATGAACACGCATCTCGTGAACAACTTCGTGAAGACACCTATTAGCCTGTTTATATAAATTGTCGATATACTGTACAATGATCTTGTTACCAATGGTGCTTTGAAGTGTTGTTTTGCGTGCAAACGACAGCTCGGGGTCGGGCACTACCCAATCATTACCTCCATAAAAGGATACCCCACAAATAGTTAAATCAAAATTGTCAATTGCATCTTGTGGCGTTCGTCCAGGCTTGATGTGACAATAATCAAGGATGTAAAAGAAAGGCGACAACGGTGAACAAACTTTTCATAGATGTTTACAATATGACATCAGACTTACCTTCATTACAATCAAATCTATGTTGCTACCTTTCTTCTGGCTACTGGTAGTAGCAGGTACAACAGTTGATCGTTTACGGGGAATATCATTTCCATCACTGGTAGTTAATCTAAACCTCCTATCCCACCCAAGTTGAATAACAGTGCCACTCTCAACTGTATAATCATATTTGTTGTTTCCATCAGCGTTGCAATAAAACTCGACATGACTAATAGGATCATCACCATTTTTGACTTTCGATGAATGCTGGAAAGATGAATAAATCTAAACAAGCTAGTTAGTAGCACCCAACGAGGCAAATGAATACTATTTTGGATCAATTAAAGAACTTACTTACCTCAGAGTATCCACCGAAGATCTGATTCACTTCTTTCCCTAATAACCAAGATCGAACAAATGGAGCAGATTCAGAGGTACAGTATATGTCCAAATCGGATTCATCCCACTGCGAACCAACGATTGCCTGTACACAAGCACTGCCACTGTAGGGTGGGCGTAAGAATGGTAACGATAAGAACACATGATAGTACGACTACACAAAGAGCCATACAGACAATGCACTGACCTAATACATACAGAATGGGGAGTTGGCAATTTACTAGTCATCAATGTGAAAGATTGCAGCGGGTCAGAGCATTTGAATTTTGTATTCCCCTTCTTCAGTGTGACGAGTAAGCTGCTACTGAGAGATTTAGACATGGTAGTAGTGGAGAACGAATGATAAAGTGGTAGAACACAGATCATATAGGGTGGCACAAATATTAAAATATTGTCTTATTTAGTTTTGTGCCAATATGCAATCGTAACAGTGATATTTATTCCCGTGCCAGGAAGATTTGTCACCCATCGCCAGGGTCAAATAATAATAACGTAAAATTTATTCCCGTGCCAGGAACACTGAATAACTCGAAGCAAAATTTGATTTGACATAAACCATCCATATTTAGTAGATATCATGGACCAGAAAGAACATGATAAATCGATAGTAACCAGAATCATTGAGGCATCGTTGTGTGATCGCTATGGCGTAACAGTTAACAGGAGGGGCATCATCCTAACTCTTATAGATATTGTCTTGTCCTGTGCTACTCATGATGCATCAGCGGTGGAATTGAAATCTTTGGCCAATTATCACGTCAATAATATCATTCGCCTCAATAGATACAGCTCCAGGAACTACAACAAATACATGGAAGCTGCTTGGGGTAAGGGGTATATGTTCACTATGGAGCAAACAGTGGAAAATTACGTCGATGCATGGGAGGACCTTGGTGAGTTCCATCTTTTGTCGATGGCGCATCATATTCATTATAACCAAGACATCTGGCACAACGACTATATGTAAATATGACGACGGTGGCCAATTTTTATTTCAAACTAGTGCAATTGGCTGAAGTAGTAGGACAGCCAATTAATACATATTAAGTTTTGCCCTTTGATTTGTCTTCTGCCTGTCTGTCTATTGTATCGCCAGTTTGTATCAGATATAATGTCTGTATTATATATCCAGTTAAATGGGCGTGGTAATAAATGAGTAAACATTAATGAAATGGTAGGTTGCAAATGTGGAGGTATATGCAATGACAAACATTGCCCATGTCAGAAGGACAATCTGTCGTGTGGGGATGGCTGTGGGTGTTCCTCTGATGAGTGTATGAATAGAATAAAGAGGCCAGATATACGTGGATTCTTCCTACCACCATCAAAGAAACCAAAACCTAGTTCTCCTCTTATATCGGAATTGTCAAATAATATTGAAGACGAGGATAATATCAATTGCAGTACATCAACCAAGGATACATCACAGGATACCTCAAACAAAAAAAATGATACCTCATACAAATGCACAATGGAGGTTTGTTCGATCTGTACCCTTCGTCTTCCTACACTTTATACAGGGCGTAAATACATGACGTGCTGTGGAAAAGTTATATGCAGTGGATGTGTACATGCACCTCGGTACGATTACCTAGGCAATAAAGTTGATAATCGAAAGTGTCCTTTTTGCAGAGCTCCATATATGTCTTCAGATAAAGAAGAAATGGAAAGGTTACAGGAACGTGTGGAGGCTGGTGGTGCCACAGCAATTAGTATTCTGGGATATTACTATGCGAAAGGAAGATGTGGTTATCCGCAAAACTGGTCAAAGGCATTAGAATTATTTCATCGAGCAGCAAAACTTGGTTGTGCCGAAGCTTATTGCAACATTGGTTATGCCTATAATAATGGTGAAGGAGTAGAAGTTGACAAGAAGAAGGCAATGTATTACTATGAACTAGCAGCCATGGGAGGGGATGCAGCAGCAAGGTACAACCTTGGTCTTGGTGAGGAGATTGCAGGTAACTTTGATAGAGCATTGAAACATTTCATGATTGCGGTAAGAGGTGGGTATTCTAAATCTCTGAATATGATCCAAAAGCTATGTAAGAATGGATATGCATCTAAAGAAGATACTACAGAAGCTTTGCAATTATATCAAACATACTTGAACGAGATTAAAAGTGATCAGAGAGACGAAGCAGCTAAAAGATGTCGATGCCGATGCAATCGATACTACTAGTGCAATTTGCTGGAAGTTATAGCCAATGGATGTAGGTAATGGACTAAGCTTTGCTTTTACCAGTTAACAATCTACTTCTTAATGTCCATATATGACATTGGATGGAGAGGGTGGACATTGGGATAAGATGGGTCGTTTACAAAGTGTGTTATGCCATCTTGGCGCTCCTCATCACTGCCTGGAACAAACTCAAAGTGTATCCTCACACCTCGAAATTCAGAACCTGCATGTACCAATGAAGCATGGCCAACAAAGGCATACCCCTTCCAAAGTTTAACACGTATAATATCACCGCGGTGCTTTATGTATAAGAACTGTTTATCGTGTAAAGAAACAATAACAAACCTTTTGTTGTCGTTCGATCCACAAACCTCAAAATCTGTGTGGAATTGTTGTCTTTTTGCACCACTTTCTGTATGCATATATACTATATTTTCAATCACATTATTCATGCAAAGGTTATCCCGGAGAACTTGCTGTAACTTTTCGACTATTCTCTTACCTTTATCTGACGATAGAGACAAATGTTGCAACGTTCTTTTTTTATCTGTATATGATTTAGACGAAGGCAGTTCTGAGAGACCCTCCCGCTGTTCATCTGATAACCTTTCATATGTTGATTCATCACAGTTGAATAATACGTTTCTTTTCTCACCATGTTTTAGCTCATCCTTTGTCTCTTTATCCAATGCATCAATTAGCCTACTATCTAATTTGACAAAATCAAATGGTTTACCCCTACTGACAATTTTATTTGGTCTGATGCATTTGTGGTATATTGTTAAACCTCTCATGGACAAACCCCAATGTCTATCACAAATGCGTTTTAGTGTATCTCGTCTAGTACTTTCTAAATTATTACTAATTAGATCATACAGTTCGTCTATCTTCATGACAACCTGTACATCTTTTGATATATCTACATCTTGAATGCGCTCACCTTTCTTTTTTCTGGTCTTTCTTCTATATAATTTCCCTCCACTGATTATAAACCATTTGCGGATGTTATGTTCATCATCTGAATGGCGACTCTTAACCTGCCATGTTTGAAGTGTATTGTATATTTTTTTGTAGTCATCATCACTCACGAGTTTGCTCAAGTTGGCATTCTCCGCCTTTAAGCACTGGATAAATAAGCACCTCGCTCCATCCATGACGGACTATAAATAAAGAGCAAATATAACCGAGACCATCACAGAGACATTATACTCCCTCTACCCATAAAGTACTATTCGATCGACGTGTGTGTGTTTAAGGGTAGTGAGATTGCTAATTGCTTGAAATTCTGTTAAATTTTGGTTTCTCAAGTCAAGTAAAAAATTTACAAAGGATACCAACGACAGGATACCAACGACAAGGAACATGGCTGGTATGGACAAAGTAGGTAGTACAACGGCAATGGTGAGAGCTGAGCCTCTCTCTCTCTAGCGCCAACTACTGACCACTAGAGCCACATGGAGTTATGGAGTATGCACGGAGCTTATCAAACAACATGGCGACAAACGAGCAACAACTACATTGCATGATAAGATGAAGGCTCATCAGAAAAAGGCTCATGTTGATAGATTATGCACGAATAGTCTTTTGTAATGATAAATGAGTACGGTCTATAGTCTATTATAACCTGATAATAATAATTCTACATTTCGATTATGTTAAAGCACTGCAACATATTTACTTCCATCTTGCCTTCTTCCTAACAGATGTGACTAAGTGTAATAGATATGATTAGGTTGGGTTGGCGGGATTGATGCATGTTGATGTGGTCTGAATTGACTGTTAGAACATGAAATGAGTTGTCATCTGTTGCAACGACCTATGAGGCAAATGAGTGACAAACGACTGGACTTAACAAGTCATTAGGGTATCACCTCATTATCAATCAATGCTAATCCATCATATGGAAATAAATGTGGATGCGATTTGCAGTTGGTATGGTATTGCAATTATCCAATCACCACACAATAATCCTTATATTACTATTTGATGGAATGTTTTTGAATCTCATTAAACTCTACTTTTCCATTGCCATTGTTGAAGCGCCCATATATGATTGGCAATTTGTCTTTTGGCCAACATTTCAAACCAATGTCTTTTTGGATGAAATTCTTTATATCCCAGTCCAACATGAACATATCTAATGGTATATTTGACTTAACTACTCGTTTAGCTTTGAATATCTTATTGACATCATTTTTGAACTTATCAAGTAGTGCCTTTTGATTGAACTTCTCTGTAAAGTATCTAATAACGCCCCGTTGGTTCTCGCATAACCAAGAATGTAACGCTTCATTCAATCTATTGGTATTATTTGCAAATATGTTATGTATTTTTGCAATAGCATAGCTCAGTGAGTGGCGCTCAAACAATGAAGCTGCACGGCTTATTTTGTGGGTGAAAGCAACCATGGATT
>Ga0214477_101338_pt1 | contig 12385 bp, 5 predicted proteins | sample M1_20Mar14CPVII9_FD_165058 | JGI IMG/M metagenome (GOLD analysis project Ga0214477, IMG submission 165058) | Marine eukaryotic communities from Monterey Bay, California, United States - M1_20Mar14CPVII9sort6BwellC16 | ecosystem: Environmental > Aquatic > Marine > Unclassified | place: USA...
ACCTACTTGAAGAGTTCAACACCATGATGTTAGAACGAAGACCTAGCCTGGTTGAATGTATTGCATCGGACTCGTCTGATGTAACAGAACTCACTCTCAATGGTATCAATCTTGTTGAAAGTACTCAAACAGAGGCCTTGATTGACACACTAGCAAGTAATACCCATGTTGAACAAGTTAATATGGATGGCTGTGAAATGGATGACACTCTAGTAAGTGTACTATCACTGGCGCTTGTTGAAAATAAGAGCATCTCTTCAATATCACTAAGGGACAATAATATTACATCTGAGGGATGTGAGTATTTGCTCGGTACCCTAGAAAGCAACTTGACTATTATACACCTTGATTTGGATGGAAACCAAATCGATGATCAATTACTGGATGAAATCGACCAACTGCTAGCTGAACGTCAAAATTCATACGCCGGATCTTCATCTATGAATGAAGAAATCCCCTTGGATGAAATACTTGAGCGAGTACAGACTAATGATCCAACATTGACAGAAGTTCTGCTTGATAACAGACAGCTAGGCGCATCAAATGAAACAGAGTTGCTGTTTGATTATCTTGCTCAAAATACTGTTGTGAGAAAGATATCACTCATTAACAATGATATCGAGGACACCTTGGTTGCATCGTTGTCACTAGCACTTACAGATAACACAACGATTGAAGAAGTGATATTAAGTGATAACCAAATCACGTCAGAGGGTTGTGAGTATTTGCTAGGCACTCTAGATACAAACACAACTGTGTGCTATATTGAATTGATGGGAAATCAAATCGATGATAGACTAATGGAAGAAATTGATGCAATCAACGAGCAGCGATTTGAAAACATTACAGTGTCGGAGGCTGGATCTGTGTCAATGTCAAGATCAGAGAGCAGAAGTCGTGCAACGTCGTTTGGGCAGAGTCAGGCCACATCCATGTCTGGAAGAAGTAGAGCAACATCAGCTTCAGGCCAATCAAATGTCTCGGGCAGAGCAAGCTCGGCCGCCTCAAGGTCAGCAGCTAGCCAGAGCAAGGCCACGTCTGTATCTGGAAGTAGAAGAAGTGGCCAATCTACAGTCTCAGGTAGCAGAGTTTCTTCAGTAGCTTCGAGATCTAACACAAGTCGAAGTCAAGCTACTAGTGTTTCTGGAAGTGCTGCTAGAAGCAGAGCAACATCAGCCTCTGGCCAGTCGAGTAGGGCGAGCTCGGCTGTTTCAAGATCTTCTGGTGCAAGTAACAGCCAGGCTCAGTCGACTGTCTCTGGTAGCAGGGGTTCGTCAGCTGTTTCAAGTAGAGCTTCATCTGCACAGAGCTCGGCAGTCTCTGGAAGCAGAGCGTCGTCTGCACAAAGTTCAGCAATGAGTAGAGCAGCTTCTTCTGCAAAAAGTTCTGCGAAAGTTGATTTGAGTAAGCCACCGTGTCATGAAATACCCGAGGAAACTGATGCCGAGTTGGCCAAACGAGCTGCAGTCATGGCAATAATGAAAGACTCCAGCATCCCATGGCAGGAAAAGAACAAGCGCATCTTGGAGGCTCAAAAACAGTATTATGTTGATGGTGGCAATAAGGCAAGCGCTGATGATGGCGATGACGACGATGACGACAATAGTACAGGTAGTATTGATGAGTTGATTCATAGAGTCGTAGCCAACGACAAAAGCCTGAAGAAGGTAGAATTGGATGGAAAAGAGCTAGGCCGGGAGAGTCAATCATCATTATTTAAGGCACTGAGTGCATCGAACAAGTATGTGACGACTCTTTCACTAGTGAACTGTAAGATTGGTAATGACGGAGCTTCTGAATTGAAAGATGCCCTTAAGACCAATACAACACTGACTTCAATCAACCTCGAAGACAATCAAATCACTTCTAATGCGGCTCAGGCTCTAATTACCGTCCTCAAGGAAGATAATGATACTCTTCAACATCTTGAACTGAAAGATAATAAAGTCAGAAGTGGCTTGCTGACGAGTATATCCAAAGTGTTAGAAACGAGGAGGGAAGCAGAAAGTAATACTGTCAGCACTGCTGGCAAGAGCAAGGGCACCAAGTCAACCGCTGGAGGTAAGAGCAAATCATCTGGAAAGAGTAAGTCTACAAAGTCGACTTCACAGAGTAAAGGGAGCCGTAAGAAGAAGAAGACCAGAGAGATAGTATAGCATGATAATTTCTGATTAGCAAAAGATATTATGGTATGAGTGTCAGTTTTGTTACTTCATATTCAATGGACATTCCCCAAATGGATCGCCCTTCCCCATGCATTGATCACAAACGCAATTTGGAACACGAACATTGCTTTGGTGCACTTCACAGGGGTCAATACTTTCATCTTCCCAGTGGATTGTATAACATTTACTTTCACTATTCCAAGATCTTACATCTCCAAGCTGTCCATTAATATCTACACGTTCCAAGCCGTGGCATGTAACGGGTGTTCCCAGGGCAAAGATTACTTCATCACTGGAAAGAGATATCACTGTAAAGAAGAGGCCCCTTGACGACACATCTTTCAAAGCTTTCATCATTGTACTGCCGAAGTTGATAGAACACAGCATTATCATTGTAATAATCTTGAGTCGAAAGAGCCCGAGTAGACTGAAATCTTCCAGCTTCGTTTGATGGAACAGATACTACTCGGACCATATAATGAGCTCTCTTGCTACTGACATCTTTAGTAACCTCATGATCAAGTCCATGATAGCGTGCGCTAATTCCATATAATTCTATAAATAACCGCTCCGCCTTTACACCAAAGTGATTGCACTTAAGTTCTTTAGCATAGTGCATGCCAGATTTAATTGTATCATTATGTGATTCACCAGACCATTTTAACCTTTGCTCATACATCAGTTTGTGACTCTTCAAACTATCATCATTAACTTGGCCAAACAGCTTAGAATTTGCCATACGAATCAGCCCTTTTGCTCTCAGAATACCATGCTCAAAGTTATTTGCCGTGGACACTTCAAGACTCTTCTCAAAATATCTTAATGCATTGGGGAGCTTTCTTTTGACTTCCTCTTCAACAATCATACACCCAAGTATTTCATATGCATAAGCTTCATAAACTCGGTCTTGATATGTTATTGGGATTTGCCTCAAGTTCATTTGCCCAACTTTATGAAGAATAGAGTTGGCAACTTGCTCAGCCTCTTTTGTTTGGGTATAACTACGGTTATGGATCTTTGTTGTGAGGGATTCAAGTCTAGTAACATGGGCTCTCAAAATCAACGTATGATTGTGTGGGTGATTCTTCTCAATGAATGAAACAAACATCTTCGCTAGATGAAGTGCCAATTCGTCAATATAATCCTGATGGCAATTCGGGCAAATTCTCCATGGATCTTCATCACCCTGTTTTCGATTATCGTACTTTTGTTCTGCATATTTGACAGCACATGATGGGTGTACAAATCCAGCACTACCCCTACACGAACAGTTTCTCACAACCTCTCCATCCGATTCATCTGGCCCATCATCTAAACAAATATAACATGTTGGTTTATCCTCTTCTTTAATAGTTCTAGGTGGTGGTTTCAATTGCAACTCTCGATTGGCATGAATACAATCAGTACATCTTCTCTCGTATTGTTTTAACTTCCATTGTTTCTTACTAAAATTTGATTGCGGTAACTCAGTGCAACATGCTGCACATATCTTCATGATCAAGTATAATAAAACTGATATGTTTCGTATATTATATCTTTATAGGGCACCTAGGAGACCTTAGGGCACCATCTTACTATTTACTATATTATTTTTGTTAAAAGTCGTACCTCGCTTTCTAATTGCACTCTCCCACCCAATACTGTGAGGAATATCAAACAATGGAATAACAAGCAGCTCAATATTATTGACAGTATGTATATAATATATATGTAATTAAACTTGGCCTTGGCGGTAGAGTAAAAGAATTAGGGTCTCGATATCGAACTTCTTGTATGTTAAAGCAACATTTGTAACGATATAATATGCTTTGTTTGATGCAATCGTATAAAACTTTCACATCCTAATTTTTTTGCAACACATGACAAGGCAGTTAGTACTCAGTACTCGATGTCGATAGTGTTTGGCGTTGTGCTCTCTAACCCGAACCACTGTTGCAATATCTCGATAGAAGAAGAACATGTTCAGCAGAATGTTAAGACCCAGTCGTCGTCAACATCATGAAAGAGTATCACAGAATGAAGACAGCGACCAACACAATGCAAACAACCAACAAACTGGAATTACAATTCTTGATGACAATTCTACTAACCAAGAACATGATTTAAATCTTGAAGAGGGTGATAATACTAATAATAACAACATGGATGAAGAAGATGAGGAGGAGGAATTGCGAGCTGCATTAGCTCTATCTATGCAGCAGGATGATACTACCAATACTGCAACAGGAGAATCTCAAGAACAACAACAGTCTGCAACAACTGCTGCAGAAAGTTCCTTTGCAAATGAACCGCAAACTTCTAATACATCAAATACAACTAGAACTACTGTACATTTCACCTCATCATCATCAGACGAAGAAGATAATACACTACAACCAAACATACTCATACGTCAACAACCATCAACAATATCTTCACAAACCCAACGTGAATTACAACATAGAAGACAATCAACCTGCACTTTACTACTATTATTCTTCTTAGTACGATTATGGATTAAGGCATTAATAGAAATGAAACCAGAGTTAATATTCCTAAGTGTTATGGGTAGTGTTTGGACATATAGGTTCTTTATTAGTAGACGATTGGCTGAAGAGGAAGAAAATGAACAACAAGGTACTGTTATAACTGCTAATAATAGAGGAGAGAGTGGATTAGATCCAGCAGTTAACTATGATCCAGGTAAAGTTGTTCTATTGTTTGGATTTTGATTGTGTATTATCTGTTGCAATATCTCTCACTCATAAAACATTAATATCATATACGCACATCTTATGCTCAAAGACTTGGGATTAATGTCCTTCCAGGCACAACTTGCACTAGCCATATTAGAAAGTCAAAGACAAGCATTTGAGAATACACAAAATGGTGGATATAATCGTAATTCAAATACAGATGATGATGGTCCCGGAGTAACACCTGAAGCTAAATCCAAATGGAAAACATACGATTGGGGTAAAGGGGATAATATTGAAGAGAATACAAAGTTGGCAGTTAGTACATCGAGGAGTAGCTTAGAGGCAATAATTGAAAGAGCGAATAGTAGTGGTACATTAGATAATGGTGGTGGAGGAGGCAGTTCTAGTAGAGATTATGGTACATTAGAACATGAACAAATAGACATAGAGGAACAGAAACAAGCAAATGGTTTGTTAGCATCATTAGACGATGAAGAACCAAGTTGCTCTATATGTTTATGTGAATATGAACTAGGAGAGAAGGTAACACGATTACCATGTGATCATATATATCACACGTCATGTTTAAATTCTTGGACTGAACATCATACAAGGTGTCCATTATGTAATTTCGATTTAATGGAGGGGTTTGATCAACCTGTGAATGTCCAACAAATGGCACTTCAACATGCTGAGGAAGCTCGGGCATTCCGTTCGATGGCCTTGAGTAGTTTAGGTAGACGGATCCGTACCCGGAGAAGGGGTAGTAATAGAAGAGGTCAATCACGGGGAAATACTGCCTCAGCTTTACTGGCGGCGGCGGAAGATTCTATTGTTTGAGTTGTATTAAGCGCAGTGTCTGCTAAGTATCGGGGAAGAGGATGTATATATTCAGTGCAGAGTTGACATGGATTGTGAAACTAAGGGAGGTGTGTGTCAAAGTGAATGTATTAATAATTTAGACATTTGTTGTATTGGTTATCGTCACTCACCGTGACTGATTCATCGTCTACTTCTTCTCTTCGACGATTGTACTACGATTTTATACCGTCGGGACTTCATCATTGCCACTTCCTTTGACCAACAACGATATAGATCCAGTTACAGTTGATACTTCCAATATGTCATCTGATTCCATCCTGGCTACGATTTTCATTGTAGAGCTATGGCTTGTGTTGGAAAACACATCAATGGAGCAAATTGCTGGCAATTGCAGTTGAGAAGGAGACTGTGATGATGCAATATCGAAAGATGCCAACTTTTGTATATTTGCCGACGACCACAGGATGATTATTCCCTTTGAACATGAAGAGATGAATCCCTCCGGGCTTTTACACAAGGTTACTATACTACCGATATGAGCCTGATCTTCCTGAACAATCTTCTTATCTTCCCAAATTACAAATGAACCACAGCTGGTACCAGTAATGAGCTTGTTCTCCAAAGAAATTCCACAGTTAAATGTATCAGATGTGCTGTTTTGAGATAAAACACCCTTTGTGATGTCAAGTGTTGATAGTCCAGTAGACTGCTCCGACCAAAAGTTGACTTGTTTCCCACCAGTTACAAGAAGACTTTTGTTTGTATCAAATATAGCAAAATGAATCTTATCATGACCAGCAAGTGAATGATATATCAATTGGGCGTCGTTCCATTCTCCAGATTGTGTCATGTAAATACAAATTGTTTGACCATGCCCATTTGAAGTACCAACACTCACAAGCTTCTTGTCATCCAGAGAGAATGAGAGTATAGAAATGTTCCGTTGTTGGCATCGATCATCGGATAGTATAGCAACTTGTTTGCACGTCTTGGCGTCCCATATTTTGATTGCGTTTGTATCACCAGATACTATCAATTGCCTTGAATGAGAACTGCATATGGATGATACTGTGGTCTCGTGGGGAAAGGAATCAATCACCTGATTTGTTCTCTTGTCAAAGACGATGCAGTTTCCCGATGACGGATATATGATCTTATCTCCACTCTCGTCATAGAGAACAGAGTTGCATACTTTACTCTCACTTGGATCAAACGAAGTTGATGCAGATGTCACATCATCACCTCGATCATCAATGTCTTGTCTCCAAATCATTATTGTATTGTCCACAATACCAGTCGAAACAACATACCCTCCTGGGAGGAATCGAGTGTTGGCAACAGGACCGAGATGTGCTGGATATGTTATGAATTGTGCCGTTGACGATGAGCACGGATATTGATGCATCTTTAATCGTCCAAGACTATCACCAGATACCACTGATGAATCTTGGACACTGCAGTCAAGAGATTGTACATCTGTCTCATTTTCTCTCCACACTCCTTGAACATTCCAACCAAATATACAAGTTTGAGTCTCCCACTGGCAGTCTTTCAGTTTACTTGGTTCTTTGATGAGCAACCCAGGACCTGCTTCATGAAACGATAATTCATTTGATTCTGTAGATGTTCGCAAATACTTGCCATCTAGACTAAAGTCAAAATTGATCGGTACTGAAGTCAAGTCAATAATTGATAGAAGAGATATATCAATATTGACTGCTGGATTTGTTTGGGTGAGCTGATAGACACAAAGCTTCTTATCACCAGATCCAATTGCAATTCTATCGCCATTACTATGCCACTTAATCTCGTTTATATACGAGCGTGAGTCTCTTCTTTCTGCAATAATTTGACTGCCACCGTCATCAGAGATGTTGAGTATGATCCATCTGCCATTGATTGTCTTCGCATTGTCTTTGATTGGTTTCCCACACCCTATAGCTATCATCTTCCCGTGTGCATTCGGAGAAAAGGCACATGCTCGTGAGGCCATCTTCAAATCGATTGATATATTGTCTCGTGAATCAAAATGATTCCAAACTCGAAGAAAGCCATCATCACCAGTAGTTGCAAAGGTACCGTTGGGATGAACCGAGAGTCCCATAGGGGAGGATGAATGAGAACTTATCAATGCCTTGTTATCCCCTATCATGTTGGAGCCATCACTGGAAGATAGTTGGTATACCTCATTACCAGTTGTACCAACTAACATTGAATCGCCAGCCCAACAAATGGAAGAGATTGAGTGCGTTGTGTCTAATGTTTCAGTACTGATGGATATCATGCATCTCATTGAGCTACTATACAATTTGACTCGATCATTGGAGCTTGAAATGAAACCATCGTCCGATCTAGGAGAAATATTTGTTATTGCAGTTGTATGTGCCTTTAGGCGTTTGCAGACAGTCTTGTTGATACTATCAAGCTCAATGATATGACCCGTTGATGTACCAACCAATATATTATCCCCGTCATCAAATCTACAAATGCAGGTGTAGGACTCTGTATGATGTTCCAACGAGTCCAATTTCATCTCTTCAAATTGAAGAGAGCCACCCTTGATGTTCCAGAAACGAACAAAGCAAGTTCCACACTCGACAATGGAAGATGAAGTACCTTTGAGGAATGAAATATCAAGCGTCTCGAGTCCATAGGCCAATGATCTCGCATTTATTGATCTACTCTTCCACTCTTGTACGACAATCTCTGGTCGTTTACCACTACTGACAGATACGACGAATTTGCCACTGTCATCTATATCCAAGCATGACACTCCGTTTGAATGTCCATCGAGTAATGATAATGGCTTCATGGTAGTCAAGTCCAAGATGATTACAGAAGTGGAGGTACCGATTGCACAAATTGAAGTCTCTTTATGGATTGATGAGAGACACATAATCTCCCCGTCTGCAATATTATAGAAGTCTTGATGATCATTTGATATATCAAATCTAATCAATGTTCTACCGGCAGTATATACAAGACAAGTCGTCGTATTAGACGTGCCTGTCATCAAGGACTGGAGATTATTCCTTACTCCGCTGCCACCGTAGCCATGAATCCTTTCAAGACTAAGTCGACTGCTAGGTAGAGGTCCAGAAGATTGAATATAGTTTGAAGGCGCGCAAATACTTCGTGTCCATGGTCTTGGCGGCTTCTTGGTATCAGCAACCTTCTTGTTTGAACCGAAGTCAAGCGTGTCCATTTGATCAATCATTGTATCCATGTCTGGTTCAGACAAGGCAGGTTGGGCTCTATCAATCAATGGTGTCGTCGTAGGAAGTCCTTGTTCCCAAGTCAATGTATCCTTCTGCCATTGAAATAGACATGAATCATACTTGCTCATGGTATACACAAGAGTTGAATCTTTCAAGACTTGAATGCTATCGATTGTACCAGCGTGACCCTTGTATTCCAAATACAACGGTTGGTTTGTAGTGGTAGGAGGATGTGAATAGACTCTGATATTTCCATTACTGTCACCAATTAGAAGTGACGACGTCGTTGATAGAGTTGAGCAAGAGGTAATGTTACCACCGCTTTCATCATACATGTTGTGAACACATTCTAAGTTTGAAGTGTATATACACGTGTCAGATTCCCACACAGTATCACGAAGGCTAAGCGGGGTCTTCAACTTGCCTTGTGTCGTCCAGTGTATTACTTCTCCGCCGTTACTATTAGAACGAAGGTATGAAGCCGTATTTGATTCTTCGCCGTCATTATCATATCCAAAGTCGATACTAATGATTGGACTCGAATGTCCGTCTCTCAGTTTGGCTAGAAGAGAGAACGACGCAGTATCGTGCAAGTAAATATAAGCATCTGCCGATCCAAAGGCAAGTAACTTGCCATCGTTGGAGTAGGTACATACTGTCAGTGCTTCCAGACTATTGCTACCTTGATGAATCATTTCCAAATCACTGCCATTCAAGATTACAAATGATTTATCAGTGCTTGATCTCGAGGTGCCGTCTCGGCTGCCATAACCAATTGCAATTTGGTCTCTTTGTTGGTTGTTTGCAACACAAGACAAAGTTTCATCTTCAATATGACATTCACGAAGTATACTGTGTTTGTTTGCTTCCCATACTTGTACCCGATTATTGCTACCAACCGTGATGATAGTATTACCACTCAATGAAACATCCATCATGTTTGATTGACCAATAGTTATCATCTCGACGTCGTCATCATTACTCATTTGATAGAGACAAGAATTGTTTTGACCTATTAGTACCTTATCTTGTTCCGAGTTCAAACAAATGGTATCAATCACCCTCGCTGATTCGTCAAGTCCCTTGTTTGGTGAAAGTCTATGAATAGACTCCAGCTTATCATTAAAGAGATGAACTGTACTACCCTGTGTAGAGGCACATAGTCTGTTACTATTCTGTGGTGAGTGCAGTTGTGTGATTGGGCCAGATTGAAGAGATGCCAGTACCTTTAGGCACACTCTTCCTTCCCATATCCACACACGACCTGACAGAGATCCTGTGACTACACTATCACCTACACATGCAATACTTGTCATTACCTCTATTGTCGACAGTCGATTGAAGACACCTTGTTGCTTGTTATAAGAAGGGTTGTTTGTAACGTCCAACTTTGTGTAAAAGTATACATCTTCATTAGTACACACTCCAAATGAGCTGTCAGATGATAAAAAGCTACAGTCATATACATCCAATTCAGGAAGTTTCGACGAGAAGACTATTCTACCTTCTCGCCAATTGTAAACTGCAAGAGTATTATCTTTGTCGTTACCCATTGCTAATAATAAGTCTCCAAAATGCGAGAAGCACAACTTTGATATCCCATCTGACTGATGAAGGCTTGGAGTTAGAGTGACGATGGATGACAGTGTCGCTGATGACCAAATGCAAATCTTCGAGTCTCTACCAACATCTGCAGATGCTACAATATCAACACCATCGTTTGTCTTGAAGGTATCAATGCTTGACACAAGGCCAGAATGGCTCATAAAGTACTCTTGTGTGCAAGAACTATCCTTTTTCTGGTTCACCTTTACAACTGCTGTTCCAGCTGCATATATAACATCACCATTGGAACAATACTTTACTGGAGCGCCGGCATTTCTACCATAGATCCAATCAAGAGATAGTCCATCAACTGGAGGTGATTGTGTATCTTCATCATTAGTAGTTTGTCGCTGTAAAAGTCGAAGTTGATCTCTCCAAGGCTGATCCGACTTGTTCTTATCATCTGTTTGTGGAACACAGAATCTTAGTGGCTTAACTGTCAGCTCTTCCGAAGAAGCAGCAATAGACTGAGCCAGTAAATCATCAAAGTGTGTGAGGAAGGCTAAAGTTTCTGCACAACTGAAGATGTAGTTGACAAAATCAGCTTTCTCTAGCTTGTTGCAGTCTTCAACTATCAAGGCATGTGACTTCAAGCTTTCAGGTACCTGATGAAGATCAAAGGCCTCCATCACTAGTTTATCAAGAACCTCTACATTAGCTGATGTTGTATAGTGATTCGTAGTGGTTGATATTTTGGAAGCACCCGACACAGTTGCGCGAACTGCAAGCGTAGCCTCATTAATACTGAGCTTGGAGGTTTCACTAAAGTCAAAGAGGTTAAAGATGAATTGAACCTTTTCATCTAATTGCATACCCGATATTAAACAAAGGGTGGACAGAAACTGAAATGAGTCGATCAATGAAGAATCTGATGGTGATGAGTCGATGTCTGGCGAAGCGAATAAGGCAAAGATTTCATCGGAACATTCATTGATGCCTGATTCAGAGAGTCTCGAGTATTCGTGTAGACTGATGTGTAGTATTTGTCTCAACTCTTCACTGCTTATTGCAAAACTAGATTCAGTTACTTCCTCACATACGACTCTAATTTTCTGTACCGCGGATATTGGCAGATTAGAAAATGGTTTCACTTCATCTCTTATCGAGGCCTTGCCTAATATCTGGCCCATTTTACTTCTTGGGACGATAGATTAGTTGCAAGTCAAAAGTAATTACAATGGTATGACGTCGATGTGTCGAACTAAACGTGTTTTGCATCATCGGTTAAGTAAACAAAGATATGGATTTAAATTCAAAATTAAGACTACATACATAATATAAACTGCCAAAAATGGGACTCAGAGAATATAAACATGTATGTACCTATTGTACTCTTTTTTATCAACGTCTGCTACAGCCATCAACTTGAGTCAAAGATCAATAAGCACCAGAAAAACGTACCATATATACGATACAAAAGCACACTTCATATCAATATGCAAGAGTCACCCCCAAAGTTGTAGATTGACCTTGTTTGGGGATAAGAGTAGGGATAGCGGACAATCGCACTGAGAATGCATCTCAAATTGTGACTGTATGACTCCACAAATCCCCAGATAAAGACAGATATCCGATTCTCTGTGCAATTTTTTATCCTAACCCAAAAAGCTCCTAAAATTACCTAATCGTTTATTTTTGCATTCTCTTACTCATAATATCGTACCATAATCGATCATCAATCTATTGGGTGTTTATTGCCACTATCTCTTGTTGTTTAGAAGAAAATCAGACACTGCCTGTATATTTATACTACGCGCCATTTTTTAATATCCCCAACACATCAACAACAGATCAACTTGAACACATCTTGTGTACTTTCTTCTTCTAAAAATTTAATACATCAGGATGAATAATAATTTGGATAATAATGATATGCCATCCTTGCCCAATATAGGCG
>Ga0214477_101341_pt1 | contig 12326 bp, 3 predicted proteins | sample M1_20Mar14CPVII9_FD_165058 | JGI IMG/M metagenome (GOLD analysis project Ga0214477, IMG submission 165058) | Marine eukaryotic communities from Monterey Bay, California, United States - M1_20Mar14CPVII9sort6BwellC16 | ecosystem: Environmental > Aquatic > Marine > Unclassified | place: USA...
GGAAAGACTGAACAAATCCTTACTAATAGTATCAACACTTTCATGACTCATCTTGTGGTTCGAGCTGCTTGACTCACTGCTCAAACTGCCTTCATCCTCGTCACTATCCATGATACTACTACTACTGTCATTATCACATAGATTGATGGATGAATACTCCCTCTCTTGAATAGTATCGAGATTGTTGCTTGTTTCTTCTTTATCATCATAATCCTCCTCAATCAAGTCTGTCCAACAACTTTCAACATCATCCTTTGCATTCTCATTATATAGCAAATCAGACTTAGATGAAGATGCCACTTTCTTCTTACCATTACCTCTCTTCTTCTTTTGCTGTTGCTTTAATGCCTTGGCTGCTTCACGCTTGGCCTGTTTCTGTTCCTTCAATGCTGCTACTTCTTTTGCCATTGGCATGTTTTCTAATGAACAAACTTCAATATTCATCAAGGGTTCATAGGCTTCTGATTGATTACAATCATCATCTTTCTTGTATGGATTGCCATTCTTACCCCTTTTCAATATTCCACTAAATATATCATGATACTCTTTTTCTGGAAAATAGACCGTAAGTGAATACAAACAGAATGGTAAACACTCCTTCAATAATATACGCAACTCTTCTAACCGTGCCTTGGGTCCATACCGTCTCTTCATCTTCTTTGCCAACTTATCATCACCCACCGCTTCTCGGAATGCCTTCGATTTGTCAACATTCTGCCATGCCCATTCGAATTGTAATGCAGTAATCTTATCTTGAAATCCATGTATGACACAAACAAATGTCCACGGTCTACCTGCTCGTTTTGTCCTCCGTGCTCCACCTGACTTGAGTATACCATTGTGTTGTCGTATCCGCCGTTGTGGATGTGTAGTGAATCCAATATATGTCTTGTATGGATGATCTGGATTAATTGAACGAAGGAGGTAGCAATGAAAGTGTTTACTCGTAGTTTCTTTATCTGTATTGTTGCTTGCCTTCTTCTTCTTCTTCTTTGTCTTTGATATTGTTGCAGTTTTAGAAGATGTGGTGCTGGCAGCAGTTAAACTTGAATCAGTATTAGTAGTATCTGATGATTTCTTTGTATATGTACTTCTTTTTCTATATTGTCGTTTCTTTGGCTTACTTAGCTGTTGCTTTGCTTGACTTCCTTCTAATAATGCATCCTTATTAGATATAGATTTTGTTGTTGTAGACATGTCAGTGTAGCTGCATGACATCATATCCTCATCATTTTCTTTGTAGATATCTTGATTGTCATTTGATAAACCCTTCTTCTTAGCAGCTGTTGTATTATTTGAATTAGACACTGATTTGGTATGGATAATTGAAGGAGGACTATGAACAACAGATGATTTAGTTTTGAACAATGGAGATGGGATATCGGAGGATGAAGAGGACGACGACGATGAAGAGCACGATTTATTGTCATCACTGTTGTCTAAATATATACATTCTATATCCTTGCTGTCGATATCAATAGCACTGTTGGTTTTCTTCTTCTGTTGTTGAAAAGAGGAGAAGTTTGTTGAGTTGTTATATGTTGCTGTAGTATCCCCGTTGATTGTTGAGCCGCGCTCTCGATCATTTCCATTATTATCAACATCACTATCAATTCGTACAACATCGCTATCATCAGAGTCGTCCATCGTTTACTATATTATTATATCCAATCAACAACTAACAATAACAACCAGGTTGCATACCCATGGAGAGTCCATCAAAAGAAGAGTGTAGGTTAATATCTATTGTTCAAGTCCCCGAGTAGGATACAGGCAACCAAAAAATTAACACAAAACAACTCAAACTCTTGCTGTAATAGAACAATAGACACGAAGAAGAATTATTATCCATAACGAATACTGTGATTGATTTAATATAGTGATAATATAGGATATATATCAGATTTTAACGCTTTTTCAGTCAGGATATACCGGAGCTTGTTAATCACATCTACAATTTTTTCAACTTACATCAATTAACTCTACCTACATAATTGCAATCAAGTAAACATGACGGATTGGAATAAAAAGTTTGATGATAACTTTTGGAATGATGACGGTAAAGCAGAGGAAGAAGCAGCAAGTGGTGGAGTAGGAGGAAGTGGTAAACCACCATCAGAGGGTGGAGCTGCAGATACCAATTCGGTGGCTGGAAGCACTGCAACAGAAGTTATTGGTAATAATGGTAGTGAAACAGGAGAGACATCATCAGCTACTGGGAAGAAGAGTAAAACCAAAACTACTTCTACTGCCGCCGCAACATCAACATTCCATTGTCCGAATTGCAATTCAACCAATATTGAATCACTAGGACCGTCAGGATCATCTGTCTGTACTGATTGTGGTATTATTGTTGAAGAGAATACAATCGTTTCGAGTGTTGAATTCGTTGAAGGTGCGGGTGGGTCAAGCTCCATGGTTGGACAATTCGTAGGTGCCAATTCATCTCGGGGATTTGGTACCGGTGGCCGTAGGGGTGGACAGTATGGTTTTAGTCGACAATCTCGTGAGAATACGTTGGCAAGTGGTAAACGTCGTATCCAAGAAGTAGCAGCATTAATGAGACTTGGACCACATTATGTTGATTCAGCACATCGATTATTTACAGTGGCAGTTGAACGAAATTTTGTACAGGGTCGGAGGAGAGCACATGTTATTGCCGCTTGTTTATACACATCATGTAGACAGGAGAAGAGTCAACATATGTTGATTGATTTCTCAGATGCATTACAGATTAATGTGTACACTTTGGGAACATGCTTTCTCAAGTTTAGAAGGTTATTGGGATTAAAGTTGGAGATAATCGATCCTGCACTTTATATTTATCGTTTTGCTGCTCATCTTAATCTTGATGAGAAAGCCAATCAAGTTGCCATGACTGCTCTACGTCTCGTTTCACGTATGAAGAGAGATTGGATAGTTGCTGGTAGGAGACCTGCTGGTATATGCGCTGCAGCACTCTTAATTGCCAGTCGAGCTCATGGCTTTGAAAGACAACATGCCGATGTAACAAAAGTGCTCAAAGTATGCGGGTTGACTGTTATGACTCGTGTGAAGGAGTTCCAAGCAACTCCTAGTGCCAACATGTCTCTTAACGATTTTCATACGCAAGACATTGAAGAGGAAGTAGATCCGCCAATCTTTACAAAGAATAGGATCCGAGAGGCAAGAGCAAAGGCCGTGGCAGAGGGAAATGTCGATTTATTAACAAGTGGTAAGCTGGATAATCCTAATTCAAAAGGACGGCATGCTTCGAAATGGAGGGACGGGAAGTCAATGACTGAAAAGGATAAACAATACGCTGAAATGTATACGGAATTGGAGAATGAGATGACCGAAGAAGGGTTAGAGTCTGATATGATTGCAGCCCACGATGAAGGACGAGACGGAATGAAGAAGGAAGGCGCTGTATCATTTACTCGAGCAGAGGAGAATGTTGAACATCGTAGACCTACTGGGATTTCTACTCTGCATGCCGAGATTAACTATCCACTGGGAAAGAACCATCGTCCCGTCATCTTGCCAAACCAAGCAACAAAAGAGGAGCTTGCTGTAGGTACTCAAAAGGTGGAAGATGTATTAAACTTTGAAGAATGGAAAGCGGCAGTTCCAGCTGATGCCGCTGATGAAGTTGACTTTCTGTTTCGTACCGATGATGAAGTGCGTGAGCGAGAGGCGGTGTTTAATGCTCAGAATAAAGACTACCTTGAGACACAGCAACAAAAGGAGAACGATCGATTATTGGCAGAAGCAGCAACAAGAGCCAAGCAGGAGGATGAGCTTGCTCAAGAAGAAGGACGGAGGAGGTATCTTAAAACCAGTAGATCAAAGAAAAGAAATACGAACGAACTTACCACAGAGGAGGCTCTTCTAGAGGTTGTACGTACACGCAAGATCTCACGAAAGATTAATTATGATGCCATGTCAGCGTTATTTGATGATAGTGGAGATTTCAGTGTGGGTTCAAAGAAAGAAGAGGAAATCGAGGCAGCGGCTTGAGTAACGGGTATTTGGGCTTACTATTGTGTAACTAATTATCCAGAAGTATCTGTATTAATATAAGTTATGAAATAATTACAGTCTTATGTTTACATATATATTGTCTGGCATTACAAAGTAATCACCTTATATCTTCTCCTGAGCATACGCCCTCACAAGATTGGCTAAACTTGCACCACCAAAGATCAACTCACCCTCTGACGATATTGAAACTGAAACTCCAAACTTCTCGTTTTCCCGACCCAACATTTCCCCTCCAGCTGGTATTGTACTGTTCTTCCTTACATCAATCACTTGAACTTGACCAACAGGAACATTATCAATATTCTTATTGGGAGCCCCAACAGCTACACGTTCGGCATCGGGCGTTATGGAAATGCTATATCCAAAGTTATCTCCACTGTCCATGCCAAATACATCGTCACCAAATTTCGACCATGTGCTGTTTGTATTTTCATATACGGCTGCTAATCCACTGGACTGTCCATTTACATTCGCCCCCGGAGATCCAATAGCGATACGCTGTAGAGTCTCGTTGCCTGCTAGAGAGATTGAGAATCCAAATCGATCACCAGGGCTTTCCATCGTAATTGTCTCTCCATAGACTTGCCAGGAATTATCAATCAGGTTAAAGACCTTGACATATCCACTGTCTAATGACCCTTCCAACCTTGGTGCTCCAACAGCAACAAACTGAGAATCAGAAGATAAGGAGACGGACCATCCGAATAAATCATCACTTGATGTGCCGTACAGTGGCCCGCCTACAGGTTCCCACACGGTTTCTTCAACCTCGTCGTATACATATGACCTACCACTTCTTGTTGTATCGCCCTCACTGTAGTATGGAGCGCCAACAACAAGACGTGATCCATCACCCGACAAGGCAACAGAGGAACCAAATAATGAAGTCGCCGATTCACCGATAAACTCCTTAGTCATCTCCCATTCTTCGGAGGAGAAGAGGCTTTGATCGAATATACGGACCGCTCCCGAATTCTGACCATTCTTGTCACTTCCAAGAGAGCCTATTGCAACTCGTTTGCCATTACTCGACATTGACACACTAAAACCACATTGATCTCCTGCAGCTTCTCCGTATATGTCAGTTACAGGGACATAAAATCCAGTAGCGGAATCAAATTGAAAGATTCTTGCAGCTCCGCGATTCTTCATACCATCTTTTGCTGACCGGCGAGCACCAATAATAACCGTTAAGCCGTCTGAACTTGACGAAACAGAGAAGCCAGCTTCGTCACCGAATTCCTCGCCAACAAGATCGCCTCCAACTTGTACCCAGTTCGGTATAACAAGAGGCGTAGGCTGTGATGTGGGCAGTCTAGTAGGATCAGATGGTACTGACGGTGTGTTCGGTTCTTGATTGTTCTTCTTCGACTGACCAGCGACAGCACTGCCTATAACTGCTGCAAGCGAAACAACAATAAGCAAGGCAATCCACATGAGTTTCTTCTTTCTTGTACACTTTTGACCTGAATCTTTGGGTGATAGTTGATTCTCAACATCGTCCTTGTCATGTTCATTATCATGCCTTTCAGATATTGTATCATCCCTTGGTGGTACATCAGTTTCAAAAGGTCTGACAACAGGCGGCAGTCCAGTCTCCTCATCAGATGACGTGTCATCTAGAAAAGGATTTGGTGCTTGCAAGACAGCATCCATCGAGACAGAGTGTTGTCGATCAGATTCATCTGGATCATACTGCAACGATTCTATAGAAGCTCTTCTTAGATCTTTCAACCCGAATTTACGTGGACGAGGCTCTTCTTGGGATGATTCATCCGACGATAAAGAGCCCTGCTCAATATCCCCAACGACCGGAGACGTATTTGTCTTCTTCTTGAATGACTTTTTCAGTAATGCATTGATGTCAGCTTCAGGTTCTAATGATGATCCTGGACCTACTGAAGAGCCTAAACCAGATTCGTCATCGGCAGATTTAATCACCACTTGATCTACTTTCTCTTGCACATCATTACTGGCTGTGGCATTACTAGTCTGTGCTGGCTGATCAATGGAGTATTCCCAAGAAGATTTACCCGACTCATCCTTCTTGAAACTGTTGGATGCTTCGAGACTTGCAGTTTCACTGACATCTTTACCACTTTCATTGTTGTTGTCAGGCATAGGGTCAACGTTGGACTTTGTATTAAACATTTTGTGAAAGGAATTTAATGAATCAATTACGTCTTCGCTGCCACTGTCAGACGGTTCATGTTGAGAGTCTACTTCATGAGATTCGTTATATTCTGGTTGCTGCTGAGATCTTGCCAATGTGCTACGGCGGAGAAGATTTGTCATTTCACTAGCAGTGTCAGCCAGAATCTGGGCCGAAGATCTGTTGGCCTTATCATTCTCAACTGCTTCAGTCTCATTGTCTTCAACATTCAAGTCGTTTGTCGACTTCTTTGATACATCGAGAGATTCTGGATGATCTTCTTCTACTACTTCCATTACCGAGTGTCGAGATGACTCCTTTTCTACTGCTTCGTTATCATGTTCATCGTCACCATCATCATTAGAGTGATGAGATGACGGTGACATCTTCTCTTGTTCATTGACGTCATCTGTATCCTTAGTAAGTGCCTCCATAACCCTGGCATTACTTGAGAAGAAACCCACAGAAGAAGAACCATTTGATGAACATGACATCTTATCCATTTCATCTGGTACAACACTCTTGTATAAGCCCATTTGTTTCAACGCCTCTTTTGATTCAAACAGTTCGGATGATGCTTGACTACTAAGCGAAGGCGGTGGTTTTGAATTTACAGGCACTGGCTCAATTTTGGTATTACTGATGTGTGAATGTGTGTCGTCATGACTAATATTTGATACTTCATCATGTTTGATGATATCTTCTTTTTGCTTTGTTTGCCACGGCTTCTTCCAATTTGTTTCTTCTTCAGTTGATGACAGCATTTGTATAGAGCTGCTTTGTCTACGAAAGACCTTGTTGTCATCATCTTTACTACTAGTATCTGACAATCGACGACTTGGAAAGTCCTCATATAGATCGTCTCCATCAAATTTGGCATCATCATTTCCACTTATTATTGAACCCCTGTCGGATTTAGGACCTTTAGGTGAGGGCGGAACAACTGCTTGGTCTGCTGTAGTATCCTTTGCACTCAACTTCCCTACACTAGCAGTGTCGGGCTCATCTTTTGAACTAGCACTTTCCTCGTTGACTACTGGCTGACTACTAGATCTTGAGAAGTAAGTGCTCTTTGCTTTTGAGAGAGACTCCATTAGTGAGGCTCTAGCATTTGAAACAGCTGAATACATTGAAGACTCATTATCGGGTGGCGGTTGTTCATCATTAGGCGTGGTAGTTTCTATAGACGGTGATGACGCTTGAGGTATGTTCATATTTTCCTGTGCAGACTCGCCACTACCCTGAAGCATGCTTTCTTGTTGTTGGTGTTGGTTATCATCAGTATTTCCCTCATTTGATGATGACAAACTGCGAACGCTTTCTATAGTCTTTATGCCTGCATCCTGTGCACCACCACCGCCAGTGGATGATAATAATGATGTTGACGATGAGGCATTTAAGGAACGGGCTCTCGCGACAACACCATCGTAGTAACTACCATGACTGCTTCTACTAACATTTGAGTTTGGAGGAGATACACTACTAGCCTGACTATTATTCGCTTTTGCATGAGACAAACTACCCGAAGAATTTGAACTCTGACTTCGTTGCGAGGTAGTCAGTCCTTTCACCCCCTGAGCCACATCTTCTGGTAGAGGTTTATCTTCTTGTATAGTTATGTTTGATAATCCTTTCTTTGAGCTGGAGCTTCGTTTTGAGTTCGAACTTCGATTGGACACATCCAACGCCGTAACATCTATCCCCTTTGAAGATGATGCAAACGAGCTCCATAAACTCTCGGCAACATCGCCCTCCCCACCATTTGTATCATCGGTAGGTGTTAAGAACTTTTGAACAGCCTTATTTGGTTCAGCAATCGAGGATATGTCATCAAGGAACGAGGCATTACTTTCAGATACTTCGTCAAGCTTTTCCAATAGTGGTTGAGCTTCGGCCACTGCGGCTGCTCGTAATCTATCCACTGACTTGCCCCTAGCTCTGTTTGGTTGGAAATTCATTGTCGTTTGTGGTTGTTGTTCTGTCTGCTGTTGCTGTATCACTTTATCGGGACTTGTTGTCTTACCCTCTGGTGGTGTTTTGCCATCACTACTCTGATCACCACTTTCACCTGCCTGACTACTTTGGGTATATGAATTCTTCATTGCCTGCAATGCCATTAATGCACTAGCACCTCCAAAGCTCAACTCACTAACATCTCCAACACTATCCCGTGATGACGGGATGTGTAATCGTGATGCTGGCATTGAACTCTCTTCACTACTACTCGATCCTTCGCTACCAGATGATGAGCTTGATGAGGAGGAAGAAGATGAACTACTGCCAAATCCATGAGAACTGCCATCACTAGTAGTTTCACTACTACTGCTACTTATGCTACTTGCATCACTTGGCGGAACTGCCACCCTTCCTCGTCTATTACCAAACCCAACGAGTAATCCACCTCTATCCTCATCAGTGAATTCAGTTGAATGGACTGAACTTGGAGTGTTTTGTATTCTTAGTTCATCATCTTGTAATGGTGAGTTATTCTTCCTTGAAGTTGTTGTCGACTCTTTCTTATCCGGAGGAGTTGATTGCTGCTGTTGTTGTTTAGCTTCCGGAGGAGCATCATCATTTTCATCATCATCATCATCATCTCCATTAGTTGTGTATGATAGCCATGAATATTTCAATTGATTTTCTTCTCGAGGTTGGAATGTTCTTGTAGGTGTAGCTTGCTCATCTACCTTTTCTTCTTTTGGGGAACCTCTTTTTATTTGTTCAATCGTAGATGGTGACAACTTTTGTTGCTCTTGTTGTGAAGCAGCAGCTGCGGCGGCAGCATGACCTTCAGCATCATCACCCATACTTAATTCCGAAATACCACCCGTAGATGAACGTCTATCACTAACATCAGGTGACATCATCATTGCATTCAATTTTGATGGATTAAAACTAGCAGTCTCATCATCAACAGGTGAATTTCGTTTATTCGGAGAGTCATTAATGTCAAATCCTGCCTCACCATACATCAAGTCCACACCTAATGATAAGTCGGAGATACCAGATCGACCACTCTTATCTAGCCCAAACTTGTGAGATGGAGATCGAGGACTACGATCATTCAATGGACGTTGTTGTACATCAAAATGAGGTTTGGTAGTAGCAGCCGATGGTCTATTATCTTGAGTAGTACCTCCAAGTAAGTCACTAACACCAACCTTCTTATCATCATTACTCGTAGTAGTAGTGGTATTAAAATCATCACCAGGCTTACCAAAGCTAGGACGAAAGTCTGATCCTCTCAAAGAAGACAGTATAGCCGGTTCCATTGTTAAATTTGACACCTTTAATTCATTCTCTTTAGTTGTAGTAGTATCAATAGTCGATTGTGCATACACACCCTGTTGCATTACCCTCTGTTGTTTTTCCAACTTACTTGATAAGACATTACTACTATTATTACTTGTAGTATTCGTTTTAGAAGGAAATGAACTACTTGGTAATGAACTGGATTGGTAAGATGATTCATCGTCGTCACCACAAGTTTGTGTTAATTGTCGACATTCTTGTAATAATTTACCAAAACGGGCTGTTGCTGCTAGTTGTGGTGCCAATGCTTCTTCTTGTTGTTGCTGCTGCTGTTGTTCTTGTGAAGCTACATTAGAAGATGGTTGGCCAGATGTGGTTGGTTGATTCCTTGGATGGGGCGTTATAGGTGAAATAGACATGTCTGGTGATTTGACATTTGTCAATGTTGATGGTATTGCTGCCAATGTATCAAACTGTATATACTCTGACTCTGACTTGGTTTCAGCTAGCTTTCTTGACGGTGTCTCATCTTGTAAATCCTCGTTGCCAATACCTTGCTGTTCTAATGATCTTTTCTCCGGTAGCAAATGAGTACTATTCTTCATCTTATCAGGAGTTTCATATGAGGTATCACCACTCAAAACGGTAGTTAACTTTCCAATTCCAACATTGCCACCATTACTTTCACTACTCGATGATTTCTCAGGAGAAGATGATAATGAAGATTTGATTGGATAAGTATCAATTGAGATGCTCGTTTTAGATGTACGGTGCTCGTTTTCATAAACCAATAAAGATCGGTCTGATAATCTCATATCTTCTATAGATTGACGTCGTTTTTGTTTACCTTTCTTCTTTGTGGCTGATGCAGTATTGGTTGTGTCTGTTTGTGGTTGTTGTTGATGATGTTCTGATTCACTAGAGGAGGATTCCTTCATCATTAATTCACCAGGAGAATAGGATTGCTTCCTTCCAAACTCTACCCCGGCTTCCTTATCAACCTCTGCAGCTGCTGCAATATCTATATCATCATTCTTACTCTTACCACTATCATCCAACTTATCTTCTTTTGAATCTTCTGATATCATATCCAAATCTGATTCTTCCATTGAGGAATAGACTGATGATCGTCGTTTGGATGAGGTTGGTGATGATTCCTCTTCACTTTCTTTTGATATTATGTTGCCACTGCTGCGGTTTTGAGCAGATAAAGTGGCTGACATTTGCTGCTGCTGTTGCTGTTGTTGACGCTGTTGTAATAATCTACTAACAGTTGATGGACTATTCTGTTGTTTCAACTTAGCTGGCCATAAGCCGCCTATACCATCGGTAGGGCCGCCTACTACTCCACCTCGAACTCCACCACTTCTACTACTAACACCGCTAACACCACTAGTTCCACTAGCAGTAACAACATCTCCCGGCAGCGTAGGTAATGGCACCAAAGGATGCATTCTCCGTAAATTATTACCTAATGAAAATTCCTTTGGTGGCATTGATCGGAATGGTATTGGTGATTGATTTACAGTATAATTATGTGAGGATGAATTTTTCGATTGTGCCGATGTTACTGATGTTGATAGGATTGATCGTTCTTGTGAGTGTGAGCGGGATATGTATTGGTTATGCTGTATAGATTGAGATTGGGGTATATTGGATTGTTGTTGTGGAGTGTTGTAGGATGATGATAATGTAGCTGGCATTTGATATGCAGATTCTTCTTCTTTAGTGTTGGTGTTTTGTTGTGGTTGTTGCATTGCTGTAGATGATGATATATACTCTTCAGATTGACGAGATCGCCCCCATGATAAGAATGAGCCATTATCTTCACTGCTCGTTGGTGATTGCGGTATATTTGATGAATCGTTCATGTTTGTAATATATATATATATATATATGATATAATATGTATTAGTTTTGTTCTATAATCTCTCGAGGCTGGATATCAAAGTTGCATCTCTTTTGCAATTAACAAATACTGATGCAGCCTCCTTTTGCTACAAACAACTAATGGGTCATTGAATGAATGCAATACACTAACTAATATGATTGCGCTATTGTGAGTGGCGCCGCCACCTTGATATGAACGGACTTCTGTTGGGGAGGCTTTTGGCATGAAGACACTTCAGATTTGCTGCGAAGAAAATGACTTTATTCTATCTCATGTCTTATAGATATGACATGTTGGGTTCATACCTATGAACATATATATATTGCGCTTTCATATCGTATTCACCACTTAATTGTATAATAGTAATACATGTAACACATTATATTAAAGATACCTGCTATAGTATCCTGACATATAAATATAACTAATGTTATGTCTATAGAATTACAAGACACAACCACACAGACCATTAATAAGTACCCTTTGGACGATTTGCAACTTGAGAGTTGTCATGGATAAACTGAGCAACAAGCTCAGATATAACTTGTTTCCCACCTCCACAGATTATATCAACGGCAATTACAAAAGGATACTCTCCTCTCATTGCGGTATCCACCCATAGACGTAAGCTCTCTTTGAGTATACATCGGGCTTTGTCTCTTGTACAACCGTGCAAGTCCAATGTTATGATACCCTTCCTACGGGATAGTAACTGATGTGCTTTGTATAGGTTCGGATTGAAGTCGCGGCGAACCTGTATTGACATACACTGGTATATACCATACGTACTTTTATGACCTATCCCAAGTTCAGCAAGAGTCTGATTACCAGACGAAGCCAAATAAAATCTTTTCCTCTCCGCCCAATGAATATCATCTTTGCCTCCGTCAACCAGACATAAGCAAGGCTCACGAGGGACGGCAATACCTTTCATCAGCTTCTTCTTTCTACCTGAACCAAAACAATATTGAAAAATCCACTTGAGCTTTGTATCACCGTATACCCATA
>Ga0214477_101343_pt1 | contig 12309 bp, 11 predicted proteins | sample M1_20Mar14CPVII9_FD_165058 | JGI IMG/M metagenome (GOLD analysis project Ga0214477, IMG submission 165058) | Marine eukaryotic communities from Monterey Bay, California, United States - M1_20Mar14CPVII9sort6BwellC16 | ecosystem: Environmental > Aquatic > Marine > Unclassified | place: USA...
ATAAATTATTTTCTATTGTTGAGAAATCATTCTTATTCCCATCGAATGCTAATAGATAAGCTCGTAGGTTTGCTTCACAGATTGTGCTTGAACTCATTGTTGTTGAAATTATTGTGTTGATTGATATGTTTGCCGCTGCTCTTTTGATTTATGAGACGATATGATGGCCGCCGATTTGCAATTAGAAGCAAGATCTTTTTTTGCTCAAGGATACCGCCGCACGGAGTAAAACAACTGAGAGCAGTAACAGAAGAGAGGAGAAGATTGCAGTGGCATATGGTAAGGAGGCAATCAAAAGAAGAGGTTCTGTGTGGTATTGTATATCGATGTGGTGTTGTCATGTTGTTTCTTCTTCATTGTTGGGTATTACTTGGCGGCGTATGATACCAAGCACTCATAACATTTTTTTGTCACATGATGTGAACACAATTTATCATGTGCTTATTCTAACCTTATATCTTTTCATTATTTAGACAATATAGTATTAATGATAATATAATATATCGGCATAAGATATGAGCACTCAACAGCCACTTCGACGTTCGAGACGTCATGCTACGATTATCCCCGTATCTGATTGGATTAGTATTGGTTATTCTAATGAGGATGCACAAACAATGAATCAGTTACAGCAAGATATGAAGTTTTATCGCGTTTTTGAAGAAGATACAATTGTACTTGGTGTGGATTCCCCTAATAATGGGTATCAACATAATGACTGGATGATTCCTCATTGGAAAAAGTTATTTAAAGCATTGAATGGACGTACCTTGGTGGACACGTTTTATATTAGACATATCCATTTGCCCGTATCAGTATTAGATATGATGTTTCCAGCATTACAATCAATAAAGTTGGAGAAGTTGGGCTTGAAAGGTACTGATTTGGGTAGTGATGGATTGCAACGTTTGATATCTTTTCTAGAAAGAAATTCAAGCTTGAATGATCTTTATATTGATTTTAATGGGGACAATATTAATGATATGTCAGTTGCTAGTGCCTTTTCGGATGCTTTAAAGGAACACCCTACCCTAAACAAACTGCTGCTTTACAACGGTGGACTGAACAATGCAAATGTTCTTAGGATAATCCTTGAGGGGTGTACAAGATTAAAACATGTAGAATTAAGTGACAAGCTCGGATCCGAGGCTGTTGATGTTTTGGCAGATTTTATAAGCGGCAACCATCCTACTGAATACTTATTCTTGCAAAATAATAAGATTTCAGACAATGATACGTCACTGTTGGCATCCGCCATAAGGATGAATACCAATCTAACGCAGTTTGACCTGAGCGGTAACGACGACATAACAGAGGAAGGGGAAAAGACTTTACTGAATGCTCTATTTGATCCGACAAGTATGGATTCCATTATCGAGTCCAACCACAGATGCATTGTTCACACATATGATGTCAAAAGTGGTACGGCCATAGCTCAGCGTCCCCTACTTGAACAAGAGGTCTTTAAGATAAATTTGGACGGCGGTAGTATTCAGCAGAAGATCAGGAAGAAAGTAGTATTGGCTTTATGTTGGGTAGACGGGGAACTGTTTAATCTATCTCATCTGAATGACTTACCCCTTCAGTTAATGCCGCGGGTATTAGAACTGGATGGGGAGCTATTTGATCTGTCTCATTTCAATGACTTACCCCTTGGAGTCATGCCGCGGGTATTAGAGTTGATTCAGGAACACACTTATACTGCTCAGAGCATATGTTCAGACATGCGGTTAGAGAAAGATGCCTTATCGAGACTCTTTCATACGTTACGGGGTTGGGAGCTGCCATTGTTGTTTGAGAACTTGAGCTCTAAGAAAGGGGCAGCTGGGAAGAGGAAGAGAAGAAAGACCCGTCGTTGAACACTAGCGTTAGTAGATAAAGACTCTTGTTTCTAAATCATACATTACTACGACCTTAAACCCTACGTATATCTAGCGGTACAGATCCTTAAGACAGAGTCTATTAACTACCGACGATCATACCACCCTAGTCTACTCCCCATCCCTTCTACTTACCAATCAATGCTAACATGAGTATACAACCCAGCAGTACCCTTAACAATTGAAATAGCCATACTTTCACTAATAATCTCATCCAAACATACATTATACGCTACTTCTAACAATTTACGATGTTCTTCATTATCTGCCTCACATCCCTTATTAATATAATCAACCTTTTCTTTTAAGTCATCTTCATTATAGGATACTTCATCCCAAACACGGCTGCATAATCCTGAGGGAGATGGTGTTGGTGGATGTGCTAATAGTGTAGTTGTATCCTCGAAGATTATATGTGGACTATACTTGGTACCAGATTCTCTACTGGCAAATTCAACTAGATTACCGGAGGTGTGTTTACCATTCTTATTTGCTTCTATATATAATGCCAATGTAATCGTTGTTGTATCACTATCCGATATAAAGTCTTTATCATTATCTACTACTGATATAAAGTCATTAATATCAACTTCAACCCAATTCTTAACATTACTTTGTGTTATAACTAATGTGTATGGATTAACAATCATTTCATAGTCGCCCCATGTCGTTTTAGTCTCCTCTAATTTGAAAGAAGGTGCAGTTATCTTTGCTATTGATACAGTACGTTTTATATCGGTACCGATTAGCTTTGTGTATAATCGTAACTTTGCTCTATATCTTCCTCCTTCTTTTGATATTGATTTTGGTATAGTAAATGATAATAATGATATACGTGTATAATCTTGTGAGGCAGTTTTTACTGGTAGTATAGTTTCGGTACCATAGTTTGTATTTTCATGTATACCGTCACGTATGTAGGTGTCTGCTATTGGATGTATTGGATTAATCTTCTTCTTATTATGCATTGCACTGTCTCCTCCTCCTTTATTGTTATTGTTATTGATATCCTTCTTTTCATATCTTTGCCAACACATGCTATCTAACTTGCAAATATTTTGATTACCTTTGATCTTCGATGCATCTATGAATAGGTCAGATGAATACTTCTTTTTTTCAAGACAGCAGTTTGATTCATTATCGAATTGATATCTTTGAGCTGGTAATGCTAGTCATTTGAGAAGTAGAAAGGAGAAAGGGGAGAGGCAGTTAGCAATACGAACGACACATCAAAACAACATGCAGCTAAACATCACACAATACACAACTTAAATAACTTACAAGCAGCCCTACCAACAGTATAGGCAACGCACTCTTCACTAGCCTCACACATTTTACGACAATGTTCATTTAATTCATTACCAACTAATGGTATTGTATTGCCTGGTGATGCCTGTGATTCAGTACAAAAGTAACATCCCCCGTCATCTATACCGTAGGTTGATACTCCTGGTGGATATTTGATGTATGGATCATTGTCAGTGGATTGTTTAGACTGTCTTCGTACTTGTGCTGCGGAGGTGGATGATATTGATGTTGCAAGTACGAAGATGATTGATATCATCAGAACTCGACAGAAGGGTATCATTTTTTTTGCAGTGCTATATCGTTGGATCGTTGCGGCGGCGGCTCTAATCTCTTCTACACTATACTATTTCTCAAAAGCTTGAGGTTGTGCAATAATATACAACAAATAGGGTGATATGAGCATTAGTCTATGCTTGTAAAGAGATAGCCATTTGAATGCATTTTCTGTGAGTAAAAAAAAAAGATACGGTGATTTTGTGATTTACACGTGTGATGTTTGAGGATGTGACTTGTGGTGTGATGAAAAGGTATCTGGATACCACATACCGTTGGCAAGAAAGCAATTTGAAATTTAAGTGCCTCCATGAGACAATGCTGCTCCAAAAAGTCAACAGCTTTTTGATGATGATGATGCACTGTTGTTTCAAACAATAACCTTCGATAGTCTCTCATTCAAGGCAATACAATTTACATGCAATCATAACCAATAACATATCACCAATAAATCATAGGCCAGATACAATAAAATGAACATCAACAACTCATTATCAACATCACAAACATTCGGTATATTAAACGTTCGAAGTATGGGTGATCGTACCATCTCTTCATTACCAACCGATGTTGACGACAATCTTGACAATAACAATCTCAACAACAATAACAATAAGGATGAGCAGCCGCCTGGTTTAACAGAATGTAGTGTCTCCAGTAGCCAAAGTAGTGAATCATCCAACAATTATGATACTAATAGTAAGGAGATTGTAGTATCGTTAGTAGAGGATAGTAAGGCGGTTGTTACAAGTTGTGGCGATGAGGGATATGAAATTATACCAGCTACAACTAAATCAACAACTAACAATGACGATAATAATAATATTGATACGGTGCACCAAACAGCACCAACAACTAAAATAACACCACCCTCTTCCAATACAAATATGAATCACAATCCAACAATCGAGGTAGAAACAACAACCTCCGCCACACCAACCACATCCACACTAACCTCTACTTCTACACAGCCCGCTAATGTTATCGACAACAACAACGCAGTAGAAAATCAAACTAATAAAGTAGAAGCAGAAACATCAATCTATGCAACATTATCATCAGCATCCGAATCAATTCGTACACGTCAAATTTCAATTGCTACACAGCCTACATCGAATGCAGCTTTGAGTAATAGTGGTGGTAGTAGTAACAACATAGTTGATATTGATGAGAATATTGAGGGTGTTGACACTTCTAACACCGCCGCAATTAAATCTACTACTGCTGATGTCGACGCCCTCGCTTCTAACAACGATACGGTATTAGATAATGAGCTAACAATCACAAATAAAACAACACAATCAAAACAATTACCTCGTGTACAATCTGATACAGTATCAGAATATTATCAATGGTATGAAGATAATGTTAGGTAAGTCTTTGCAACTTATAATACACGACGACCCTGTTGTTGATTTGTATGCCATGAATGCATTAGTTTTTAGGCACAATAATGATATAAGCTAACCCATCTTCTCTCTTGCTAATTTACTCCATTGTGTCATGTATAGTAACGATGATGATGCTGACGATTGTTCAATAGCAGCAGAAAGTAATGGAGGGTGTACTAATTCTACGTTTGGTTGTACTATTAATGCTGGTACGTATTCTATTTTCATAGTTTTGTTTTTTTGTTTGTTATTTATGTGTATTGCATGTTGATGTTTGTTGATTGAGGAGGGGATAGTTGGGGTGCTGTTCTATTAAGGGAAAGATTAGTACGGCAGGCGGGATGTTTAGAGGGTAGTTGTATTTATGCCTACTTTGTTATAGAAGATATGACATGCGGTCCGAGGCCTCCTTTTACTTTGTACTAACCATTCTATCCAATCACCTTTCTCTCTCAATCTCCAACTCAATAACAACCATATCTCTCTCCAATTTAAACAACGCTTAGATGATTTTGATATAGTAGATGCTTGTGGTATCTTCGCATGGTATATGAATAAGCAAGTTGAAATTGCTACCATGTGCACTCCTTGGTATGATGATTGCAAGTCTGACAATCCTTAATGAAGTAGACTAGATTGAATATTAAAGAGTGGGATTTTGAGATAGAAGAAGAGATGAGGGCTTAGCTGGAGGGAAATGTGTAAAGTATTGGGGAGTTAATATAGAGGGGATTGTAGAGTGGTAAAAGTGGAATATAGAGGGGAATGAGTCTCGATTTGGTAGCCTTAACACCGATATATACATCAAGAGAGACTCGGAGGGTATACTTATAATGGCGGTGTTTAAGTGATTATCTGTTGTACAAATATAGAGGAGAACACCCCGAGACTTAATCGGGGTATAGATACATTTTGATTCATTTTTGTGTGGTGGGATATTGAAATAAGTCTAATGGGGATTGTAAAGATATGAAGGAAAGCTTGTTATTCGGATTGAGAACGGTGCTTTAGTTTAGGATCGTATGCACTCTGCTAAGTATACATACTTGATATCGTTCACCTATGGAAGGGGGTAATGTACCTAAACCAACGCGTGCATATCATGTGCACAAACCCCTCGGCCTCGACAAACAACATATCCCATCAACGACGGGTCTTCCTCCTCTTCCTCTTCTTCACTCCTTTTGCAGACGGACCCTTCAGATTCTCAAACAACAGAGGCAATTCCCAACCCCGAAGCGTGTGAAATAGTCTTGACAATGTATCCCTCTCCAATTCCTTGATGGTTCGTGGTACCGCACGCCGTTCTGATTGTAGTGTGTTCCTGAATCAGCTCCAGCACAAGTGGCATCAACGGAAGTGGTAAATCATTCAAATGAGATAGATCAAAGAGACTTCCGTCCACTCCACATAACGCCAGTACCAATTTCTGCCTGATCTTTTGCTTAGTACTAATATCCCAATTATTTATCAAAAAGACTTCTGTTTCTATCAAGGGCCGTCGGGCTACTACTCTAGGCTTGTCGGTATCATATGTGTATGGAATACATATATGGTTTGATTCAATAATTGAATCCATACTTGACGGATCGAATAGTGCCTTGAGTAGATTCTTTTCACCCTCCTCAGTAATATTATTGTTTTGTAAGTTCAACCATTTGAGGTGCGAGTTCTTTTTTAATGCTGATGCCAATAGTAACGTATCATTGTCTGACAAGTTGTTATGTTGTAATCTGAGCCCTTCTATAGGACGGTTGCTGCTTATGAATTCTGCACCGACAGTAACACCCGCAGGCTCATGTCCCGGTCTTAGTCTCAATATTAGTTCTTCCACCCTACAACTTCCTTCAAGAAGTTTCCAAATAATGATATAACTCGATTCCAATTTTGCCAATGCAATAGTTCCAAGTTGGTTGCACCATTGTCGGATGGATGATCCAAGAGTAGGATGATTCTTTATAGCTTCTGACAAGGCACCGGTGACTGCAAAACTGCCAATTTGCTTCCAAGAAAAGTTGAGGTGCCTTAAACTTGTGTTCTTTCTGAGAAAAGACGATAAGCGTAAAAGCCCGTCATCCCTCAACTTAACTACATTGAATGATAAGTGAGTCAGATTGTCCATTGATTGTAATGCTGGAAGTATAATGTCTAATACTGGTACTGGCAGAGAAATGCCATGGAATTCTACACGTTCGACATTTGTACGTCCACTCAAACTACTTCCAAACCTCTGCCAATGAGGTAGCATTAGTTCATTATGAACTAGGAATCGATTACGTAGATGTGTACATATCTTGTGTCTGTGTTAACCAAAATCCTCGTCGTATATACAGCTAATATCTGCTCTACAATCATGAGAAATACACGAATTTGTCAGCAACATACAATAATATGCATGACAGAACAAGATAAGTACAGCAGTCTCATAGGAATGCAAAGCACTTAGCACACATTCATAAACATGAGTGAAAACTCCTACAATCCCCTTTATGCCCAAACCACATCACAATGAAGAAATACAACAAAGGCTCAATACTCACCGTTACTAACGTCTAGGTATTCCCTCTTTACAACTAGGTATATCTACCCTACTTCTCCATAGGTAGGTAATAGTAAACCAAAAGCAGATCAATCACAGATTGGTACAATAAAACATGCGCATATTATTGCAATACGTATTTCTTGGGTACGAGTCCGTTGGCTTATCATTCTAGCTCAACTTGCAGAAAGCCGAGTCAAAAAGTACCACCTACCTTGATACCACAAACAACACAAGTGAGGGCGAGGATTTAGTAGACAGTAGAGGGATTCATAATAATAGAGTGGTTGGTATTGAAGATTGAGAGGAAGTAGAAGACGACGATCATCCGCTGAAGCCCGTGCACAAAAACTCAACTAATAATACTACAAAACGACATTGCAATTGCAACACAACAATACATATAATGATAGACATACTAGCAGGCATAGCAACAATAACATTATTCGCCTCGTCACATTTCTGTGCAGATGAACAGATTGAAGAAACTGCGGCTAATAATACCAATAGTAGTAGTGAAGAAGAGGGCACAGCGGATGTAATTGCAGTTAGTACTAGTACAAGTAGCAGTTGCAATAGCGGAGATCAAGATGAGTGTACCACTCCGAACAATACAACCTCGGCTAGCCATGAATTAGCTAACAAAAGTATATCTGCCCTACCAACCAATAAACTCAATAACAATATAACATCTACTACCACACCATTTAAACCAACAGACGATAATATAATACAACATAACGGTGCCGAATATGTAATAACAGCATATCAAGAAGATGAAGAAGAAACACAATTTACTAATAATTTTCGTATACCAACTATATGTAGTACTGAGATAATAGGTGATACTGTTTATGGATTAGTTAGATATGTTACCGAGAGTTGTTCGAATACGTCTTCTTCTACGGGCTATTCTAAGAGTTAGATTTTGGTTTTTAGTAAGAGCGGTAATGAATACCTAATCTCTCACTTCGACACTTCGAGGGTTTAGCTGGGGGCTATCTAAATGCTAGTGGACATGTTTCATTTAGTCTATTATATAGTGACATATACAGTTGTTATACAGTAGGGATTAATTAAGAGGCTAGTTATTCACAAGTCTAATCTTGTGTGCATATCTTGTGTCCCAGATTTACGGTACCATTCCTCTTCCTCTCTCTAGAGTTATGATGTGAGTATTAAAAGAGTGGGTATTCCTTTTTCTTTCTATTACTACAGACATAAGTAATGGCATTTGTTAGGATTCGGCGGTGTGATTACTGTATTAAATATACTGTGTAAAAGTCCCATCTCTCTACATGTGACTCTGTTCAAGTGAAGGACATATAATGTGCACAAACAACTCATCGTCTGGTGTTCCTCCTCTTCCTTGTAGCTCCCATTGCAGACGGACTGCCTAGATTCTCAAATAATAATGGCAGCTCCCATTCCCGTAACGTATGAAACAGTCTTGACAGAGCATCTTTCTCCAACTGACCGGGCATTCTCCTAACCGCATTTATTCTAGTCTGGCTATGTTCCTGTATCAACCCTAATACACGAGGCATCAACTGAAGAGGCAGATCATTCAGATGAGATAGATCAAAAAGACCCCCATCCAAACCACATAATGCAAGTACTACTTTCTTCCTGATCTTCTGTTTTATACTAATGTCATCATTATTTATGTTCAATATCTCTCTTTCAATGGGATGCCGCCGAATCATTATTAAAAGCTTGTTGATATCATATGTAAAAACCTTGCACACATGGTTAGACTCGACAATTGATTCCATGCTCGTTGGATCATACATTGCTTTCAGCAAAGTCTTTTCACCCTCTTCTGTAATATCATTGCATTGCAGATCTAGCTGTCTCAGATTGGTATTCGTTTTCAAGGCTGAAGCTAAGACTAATACATCACTATCGGATATATTGTCACGTCCCAATTGAATAATCTCAACTAACTGGTTGCTCCGTATAAAATCTGCAATAACATTAACGCTCTCTAATCCCAGCTTTTGAAATGATAATCCAAACAGTCTCAACGTTGTAACACCCTCCAGCACTTTTCTAGCCATATTTTCATCAAGTCCACTGAGTGAATCCAATCCGTTCAAGAGAGGGGTGTTCCTTTATTGCATCCGACAAGGAACTGGCAACTGAAAGATTAAAAGTAGCCACCCCAATCACGAGATTTTGTATACTTGTACTCTCTTTGATGAAGGACGATAATTTCAACAACCCACCACTCCCTAATCCAGTTTGGTGTAATGTTAGATGCACTAAATTCAGTGACTGAAACGACGGAAAGATGATATCCAATACTGGTACGGGCAGAGAAATGTTAAAGATCTTGATAGTATCAATATTTGTACGTAATGTTTTGAGTAACTTTTGCCAATGAGGTAGCATCATATCATGATGTGGAAGTATATCACGACGTTTCCCTACTAGATTAATTTCATTATCTTTCCAATGCGATGCCTTCCCATCACAATACTTCTTCATATCATTCTGTAATCTTTCCATTGCAGTGGCCTGAGCTTGTGAGTAACCGATACCAATCCAATGTGACGCGGGTATGATCGTTGCAAGACGTCTCGAACGTCGAGGAAGAACTGCCGCTGGTTGATTATTATTTTGTTGTTCCATATTGGTTTAAACTATTCTAATTATCTGTATATCCATCAATGAGTATGAACTGCTTGTTTATGTTTGTGTTTACTAATTTTGATGCATATCTTGTGTCATTACTTTTCTTTCTCTCCTAATCAGTTCAATTTAATTGCTGTCAATTATAATAGGGGTATATATTGTCAGTGAATATGTAAACTGTAAATACAATTAAACTAAGAGGGTAGCATCGTATGGATATCACAAGATGAGAGATATACACAAAGCCACAGCCTGCCACAGAGCGAGCAAACACCACCAAAATAAAAGATGTACGTATAGTACGTCTCCGCCGCCACAATAAAAAGACAAGAAATCTTAGCATAGCCATCGGTATACCACCCTCTTAATAATGCTATCGTCGTACACATTTCAAAATATACTTCCCTCTCTGCCTACTACAAAGTTCTGGCCCGCTTTGACTTTTGCTTTTGTTCTCCCTTTAAATAGTTTCATCATGAAAACTTTGAAGACTCTTTATGTCTCAAAGTCTCATCGAAAAGTGGCCGTTATTCGATCAGTTCGCAACCCTCGACAAAGCATCATCTACTGTGAGATTGGCATGCCCGCCCCTTGCTATCCTTGCTATTGGCAGCACGGCGGTGATCTAATTAGTCTATTGCAATAGAGAGATGTTGTCTCAACAGCAGTACACGAAGGAGCTAGCAGAGGCTGAGCGATATCACAACAGTACAGCGCGACAACAATCTAACGATGTTAACAATGTTGGAGGTAGCAGCCCTAACAATAAGCAGCAGTATACCGATGAAGAAAATGAGGCATACAATACCATCATTAATAATATCAAAGATCCGCAAGAGTTATATGCGATACTGCACGAGATGAAACAGAAACGTTTGCATCGTACTAACAATAACAATAACAAGCCGCGTCGGCATAGACATCAACGTCAACAGAGGAGATCGAAAAGCAAACGTCGAGTAAGCCGTGGTAGTAGCAGTAGTGACGATACACCAACATTAGATACACCATCGTCTACTACCGAGAGTTCAACAACACTAATCGATACGCTATCAAACTTTTTATTTCCATTTCATTCTATATTTCAAGATACCGACAACAATAATAACACACTTGATGAACAAGAAGAGGATACACCAGCCTCTTCCCCATTTGATACTATCATGTCTTATCTTGGCTACGATAATTCTAATGATGCGGGTCATTACGAATGCGGCAGCAGTGATTCAACAACAAACGGTGAAAGTAGTTGTTCAAGTAGTTTTGATAGCTCTACCAATTTAGTTGACTCATTCAATATCTTCAATATATGGAATAATAAGAAGAGCAATAGTAGTAGTAGGGAAAAGTATAGAAGGAGTAGTAGTGGTAGCAGTGCTATGTCGCCTAGGAATGTTGAGGACAGTTGGGTTACTAAAGATGAGTTGAACGAGTGGTAGTAGTACTAGTAGTAGAGTATTCGAGGCGGGGGCTTGTTGATGAGCGGGCCAATTGGTATGAGCTTAATGTATCGATTGGTTGCAGTATCATATATAGACTTTATGAGAGATAGAGGTGTATGTGTGAAGTGAGGGATAGAAGAAGTTAGTTTAGATTAGGTTATGTCATGTTGTACAGAAGGATAGAGAGGTAAATTGCTAGAGGGAAGATCTCAGGAATGATAGATAACTATCATATACCGAGTCTTCTTGCTGCTATTATGTATATGTACATAGGTAGAGAGTAAGTTCAGTAAAAGAGAAATAGACTAGACTCCATTTGGTTTGGTTTGTGCATAAGATATGCTCAATATCATAGCTTGTGTCTAACCAGGGTTAGAGATGTGCTCTACAAACTACACTCCGATCCTTTAGCACCGTGTCTTACTTGTATCACCCAATGTGGTTTATGGGGACGACTTGGTTATATGCTACAGGCGCTGTCTATCACCGCCGCCGCTACAACTTATCGTACTCAGCCGCTGCCATAACGCACATGAGAGAAGGATACCGGCCGTTGGCTGCCTCCATTTTCTGCTTTTTTGAATTCAAAGTGCTGCCAAGGAATGTTGTTACTTAGTTGTTGCCTTTATGTTATATGTAGGGGGTGACCATAGTATATAACATTGAGCGTCGTTAGATTCGATAGGAGGAGATATTATATTGCAATAACCGTACCTATATAACGTTTTATCATCGTTGCAATTTGCAATACTACCAACAGATACAACATATACGACAACACAATGGTGCACTGTGAATTTGGTACAGAATCAACATGGGAAGCATTCGTCTTGCAATGT
>Ga0214477_101344_pt1 | contig 12294 bp, 9 predicted proteins | sample M1_20Mar14CPVII9_FD_165058 | JGI IMG/M metagenome (GOLD analysis project Ga0214477, IMG submission 165058) | Marine eukaryotic communities from Monterey Bay, California, United States - M1_20Mar14CPVII9sort6BwellC16 | ecosystem: Environmental > Aquatic > Marine > Unclassified | place: USA...
CCAAGAATCTTAGATCCAAATCACCATACAGATTACCATCTGAATGACTTACTCTATAATTCACCCAGCCATTGAGTGGTTTATCTCTATTGGCATCTTCTTGTTCAGTCTCAATCTGCTTAATACGATTGCACAACTCGGAATCAAAGTGTGAACATGATATACTGTAGACACTCTGTCCTTTATTATTCACTATCAAAACATTAGCACCTCTATCCAAGAGTAAGTTCATTACATCTTTTCTACTTCGTGTTGCTGCAAAGAAGATTGGACTCTTTCCATAGTTTTGTGGCTTTATTGAAATTAAATTGATGTCACATCCCATATCTAATAGTAATGATACATTTGAAATGTGACCAGTCCATGCAGCCATGTGTAATGCCGATCTACCATGATTTTCTTTTGTATCTGATATATCTTCTGTTGTTATTGATGGATACTCTTTAAGGAAGGCTGGGAGTACATCTTCTTTCTTAGATCCAGCAGCTCTGCGTAAATGTTTCATAATATTTGTCGGTTGAGTAGTACCTTTGGTTTGAGAAGCTGCTGCTGCAATCTCTGTATTGACAGAAGCATGAGTTGTGATATGTCGATCAGCTGGGGATGTGCCTGCCTTCTTATTACTATTTGTTGACAACTTCATAATTCATATGATATAAATATTGACCGATATTAATGATGTCATCAGATTATATATAGTCCGTAATTAAAACGATATTCTTCCAAACATCCCCTCCTACCAAATGAACAATATATTTATGTGTTACTACCAAACGTTATCGACCAAGGACATAACTATCGACCATACCATCCATTCTACATACCATCAACTCTCATAACTGTCAACCTATTTCGACAACCATGTCCCAGTTAGTTAATAAATACTCCCAATTACATAATATTTATTTTGTTGTGTTGATATTGATATCGTACCTACTTGGACTTCAGCACATACAGATAATAAATGGAAGACCTTACACCCCAACCCTCTACTAGGCCATGGTGGTCAATGTTAAATTTCAATAATTGCTGCCGACCAGAGGATGATACAGAAGATGATGATAAAAATTACACATACTCTACAAAAACATCTAACACTAACACGCTAAAAGTTATAACAGATGATGGCAAGGTTGACGAGACATCTCGTATTGATACTCCTATGACTGCCTGCTCAGATGGTTCTAGTGGTGAGTTTCTCTATGATGGCTGATTATAGTCTTAATTGTTGTTCTTCATACCTGCAACTTTTTATGCATATCTTGTGTCAATAATTTATACCAACGGATTTTCTACATAATATACATTATCACTCATACATATATATACACCACTCCACCCCCCTACTCTCTCCGTATACACAAACAGATTCTTCATTCGAATCTTCTGTAGATACTTTTATTGGTGAGATTACTATATCAACACCCAAATCTAAAACGGTTACCCTTGATAGTAATAATAATAGTACACCAACAGCTTCTACCCCTACACAACCTGGTTTCTATGCTACCCTATCACCTGAAAAGTTGGCCACATTAATAGAGGACGTTGATGATGCTGCTGAAATGAGTGACCCGGATGAGGCTGATTATTGGTATAGCAATTTGAATGAAGAGGATCAAAGTCCAACGAAGAAGAAATTATCTACAATTGTAACTGAGAATGATACAGATGATGATGATGTGCCTGAGATTAATGTAGATGGCGTTGATATGCCTGAGATTGGCTCTCAGAGCAATACTATCAACATCAACTCAACTCAGCAACAACTTGAAATCGGCTTTCCTCAGTTTTTGCTACTGATGATGTGCCGCCATATGTTTGGCTCATGGCTACCTCAATTAAATCCTACTACCTTCTTCTTCAACAGCTCAAAATTGATTACACAGTATGATAATAAGAGCGAAGAGGAGAAGAAGGAATTCCGTAGTAAAACGATGACTTTGAGGACCTTAGAATACAGCGATTCATCTTTAGAAGTAGTGCCACAATTGAAGGAGGCCGATGGGAAGTAGTGATAGTTTGATTCCTGTGATTGAATGAGTAGTATCTTAGATGGTGTTTGGTTTAGAATGTAGATGTTCTTATTGCCGGATTAAAGAGTGTATATATTTTATTGAAGTTATATATGGCGGTTGGTTGTAGAGTATTGTTTTGTTCATGTGTGGAATAAGGTTATTGTAATAACCACACTATGATACTGCTAGCTTGTTTTTACTTTCACTCTCTGTAAGATTATATTGATAACTAGCCGTCTACATCACAAACTTATGATGATAAACTATTGTTGTAAACAAACTTATGATGATAAACTATAGTTAGTTTACCGAATGATATGAGTTATAAGCACTATACAAATTGAAGGCCAACTTTAGATCGATGTCCTTCCTCGGCGCTTGCCACAGTTCTTGCAAGTGCGTGCCTGAATCTCTGACACTTTTGGAAGCAGTCTCTTGAGCTTTGTATTGGATTCTTTCGTACCATTAAGCTCAATACGAAGAGAAGCTAAAGACTCGTAGCTGTACTCCCTCTCAGAATGCAGTCTATCGATCTGATCTTGTTGATGCATCATCTTCTCTAACATCGATGTATTCTCCTCTTCCAGCAAATCTCGTTCAATCTTTGCATCATTGAGTAGCTGAAGTTGTGTAGACAGTAGTATAATTGAATCATATGCCTTCTTTTTCTCCTTCTTGAGCTCATCAATCTCTGCCGATTTGGCTTTGTTAAGCTTGTATAGATTTGAGTTTTCACTCTGGAGTTGCTCAACATCATGCTTCATCCATTTCATCTTATTTAATATGATACCTATCTCCTTCCTCATTGCTTCTTCCTCAGTTATTGATGAGAGAAAGGCTGCAGTTTCAAGCTCTCTTCGCAAACGATCAACTTCAGAGGATTTATTGGCCAAATCTGTCTCGAGAGATGTAATCTTACTTTGCAAAGTCTCTACCCCTGTAGTCTCTTCTCTACTACATTGAATAGAGTCTCCTCTACCACCTTGCAATAGCTCATCGTCCCTTTCATCTAGTATACCATCCAACATCAATACATCATTCTCCTCCTCGAATATTATTGACTTCTTGAGAGAATCAAGTACGGAAGTATGTTTCACTTTCACCGCCGAGCTGTCGCCCCTCATTGACTTATCGATTGAATACGATAACGAGATACTACTGTATGATTTATCAGCATCGATAGTAGGTTTATCAGGATCGATATGATACTGATGGCATGAAGTTGACATAACTTGTATATCACTGTTGCAATCATCATCTTTAACAATACGATTGTCCACTGTCAATACCTTCGACGACGGAGGGGGTCGGCAACATGAAAATATCTTCGACCACGCTATCGACGGTGGCTTTGTCAACACGATATCTGTATCCCTTGCCCTTGCCATCTGGTAGTCTTGTTGATGTTGGTATGATATGTCTTTTGTTTGCATAATAACTAACACAAGTTGATATAGACATTTGGCAACTTTGTTTTTGCCGCCACCGCTAGCTACTAAGCCGCCGCGTCGAGAGCGTCATGTTGAACATAGAGTGTAGCAGATGGATGCTGCAGTAGGCTTATCATCCACGGACACGCCTTCAAATATCAAATAGAGAAACCCCTCATGGCAAAAAATGATGAACTCGGTTTGGTATCCTTTTGTGGTATAAGCTTTACCAAAAACTGGGGCCGGGTATCCTTTTTTGCAATGATTTACACAGTGGCCCTCACTCAAAAATTGTCGAATGATCGGCCATTGCAACAAAACTACACAAAATAGCGGCCTAAAATTGCAGAAGGTTCCTCTACTACATATTTGTAGTTTATATACCGAGCTATATGGTCTAGATCGGTCTGGAAAAATCGCCTATTTTTTGTTAGTAAAAAAGCTTAGCAAAACAGTTTTTACTAAATAACTTTTTTTTTATTGATAATCGTCGCCTATACGTACCAGATTCGGAATCAGCATGCAAAACTGCATCGGATAGGATGTCTTCACTTCTATAATTCGACGATTGTAAGACCTTCATATTTCAGATTTGTTAGTGATTTTGCCTCATTTTTACTACGCCCGGCCCCAGTTTTTGAGGATACCGGCCTCATGCATAAGCTTTATCTTAGAGCTAGGGCCGGGCCCGCCTCTAGAGGGCTGTAATGTCCGGCTGGCCCTCGACCCTTGGCTCGAGTATGTGTGGGCAAATGATCTGAAGGAGGTTGATAAGTAAGGTTTACAGACTCGTAGGCTACATTTGTATCTATAGTTCTATTATCTCTGCCTGACAATTTGTTGCTACTCGAATCTTTGTCTTGAGGTACTGGATTCTCATCTTTGACTGCTATGACTTTATCAATAACCAATTCATCTTTTGCAAAGCTATACATAACTGGGGAAATGAAAGTACATTTCGAACCACGAGAGTTGCAAATTACCTTGTAAGTATATGATAAACTCGTAGGCTACATTTGTATCTATAGTTCTATGTCTATGTTTTATTTCTCTGTCCTTTCTGTGCCTGTGCTTCTTTCAGTTTCATCTGTACATTCCTCAACTCTTTCTCGAGATTCTCATTTTCTGTTTCTTTGGGTAGTAATATCCGTCTGTGGTTGAACAATTCAATCTCCAGTGACTTGATCTTCTCTTTCGCATCATTAAGCTCAATACGAAGAGACGATGTTGTCTCGTAGTTCCACTCTCGTTCTGCTTTAAACTTTTCAATCTGTTGTGTCATCTCCTTATTTTGTGTAGATAACAGTACAATGGATTCGTTAGCCTTCTTCTTGCCTTCATCGTGTTTATCTAACTTGTCCGAGAGCTTTCTTGTTTCCTCTTTGGAAGTACCTAGCTCCTTTCTTAGATTGTCTATCTCCGTATCTTTTTCAGTAACCTTGCATTGTAGATAACTCTTCTCGGTCATCAGCTCATCAATCTCTGCTTCTTTGGCTTTATTGACCTTTTGTAGATTAGCCTTATCAGCATTAACCTCCTTCACTTCTGATTGCAATACTTCAACGTCATGCTGTACCCACTTCATTTTATTCAATATGACACTAATTTCCTTCCTCATTGCTTCTTCTTTGGTTATTAGGTCATCCCTCTGATTTGTAGTTTCAACCAGAAAAGTTTGTGTGGTTTCAATCTCCTTCTTTAGACTATTGACATCTGATAATTTGGAGATCACATCATCTTTTGATTGTCTTAAGCTTGACTCAAGAGATGTAATCCTTTCTTTATCTATTGATATCTCCTTCTTCAGTGATTTGTTATCTGCTAATAGCCTGTCCCTTTCATTAAATACTCCATTCTTAATTGCAATTGTGTTGTTCAATTCAGATTTTACATGTTGTAATTCCTTCTGTAGAGCATCAATCTCCTCATAAGATAACTCAGTAGTCTCCTCTTCGACCAATAATTGTTTTCTTAGTACATTAATAACAGTATCCTTCTCTGCCAAACGTGTATTTGGTGACTTGATAAGCGGTGTCCCCTTATCATTAACTGAATGTGGTGAAAGTATATTATTTGTTGGTATATCCTCATTACTGCTACTATCCACTTTATTAGTATTAATGTCGGAGTATACTGCCGATGATGATGCCGTCGACCGCGGAGGACGACAACAAGTAAATAGCGACCACCACGATGTTGATGGTGGGTTAGGGGATAGATCTATAGCCATCATACCATTGTTATCAATAGTAATATCTGACTGCCGTTGTTTTAATTTACATGCACCATCATAAACATCAACAACTTTTGATGGTGACGTCGACGTCATCACCTCTCCCGGTGTTAAGATGTCACCAAACCCTAGCAACCCCTCATCCAACCTTGCATTATTATTGGATAGTTTGTCTGTTGATATTGGTTTTAGTTTTGGACGGTTGACTTTACTACGTGATGTTGCTTTACTACTATTCAGTTCACCAACGTCAACAGACATCATAATTTGCGAGATGTAATTGTAATGTTTTTCTAGAGCTTGGTCTCAAACTCAAATGAACGACGTCGTCAGTATCTACAGCATTCCTATCTTCTGCTACACCGATATATTGCCTTTCCTACCGACAATACAACATTCCAATACCTAACCTCTCTCATCAACAACCAACTCATCAACCTCTTCAAGCAAGCCCCCTCTGTAAGTCTGTTTCTTTGCGACATTTCAGGATACCATCAAGATACCAAACCAACTTCTTCTCGAGAAGAAACAGATTGCTGCCCTCTTCTCAACTCAACTGCCTTGGTTTATTCTATCTCACTTTTCATTCACCAGTATATATTTTGCACTGACGTATGCTTTGTAGGAAAGATTGATGAGATATACTTGAAGTATCATTTCTACAGAGGAATAGTATGTTAGAAACTCATATTGAAGAAGGTGGTCGTAATTGAAGGCAGGATATGTCCATAAAGTCCAAAGTCTCAGAGTCGAGGAATGGGAGATAGAATTGGGGCACTTGATGGCATAGGATTGTACGCCCTCATGGTCGGCTATTATTTGAAAAGAACATAAACACGATCGGCACATGAGGTGGAGGTGCATGATGATGATGTGGCGAATCAAAGGAATCATGGCGTCAAGAGAATTCATTATCTTAAGGGGAGCATTGCTCATAAATTTTCATCTCTCGTCCTCGTGAATAGACATCGTTCTCTCTATACATATCATCAACCTATATCATCTCTATAACATCATGAAGATCATCTCAGCACTTGCAATCATCGCCTCTGTCGGCTCTACCCTTGCCGCTGAATCTGTAAGTTTCTTTTGCAATGTATCATTATCAATATATGCACATGATATGTTCATATTTTAAATGTCTCATATGACATATGACAATATGTTTCTACACTGTTGTATATCTTCATGTACAGAGCAACCTTCGTGAACGCGAGCAAGGCGATCGTAAGCTGTTCTTCGGCGGCGGCGGCGGCTGCGGACCGTGGTGGAATAAATGTCCTCCTACCAAGTATGTCGCCGATTTCGGGAAGTACGGCAAGGTTGTAATGAAAGTCAAGGATGAACAGTTTGATATGGACATCAACCTGAAGAATATTGGTGTTGACTTTTTCGGCAATACAAAGGAGGAGAATGGAGTTGTTGCAACAAGCGCCTTTACTGATGGCATTGCTTTCCACTTGCATAGCGGCCAATCATATGGTATTGGAGCAAAGCCCGATGGGACGAAAGAATTCTGTGGCCCATCTTACACCAGCGGCCATTACGACTCCAATCTTGGCTGCGGCGGCGCTTCAACCGCACGTATTGAAGGTAAATGTCTTGATGATGATGGTGAAGTAGTTTCTGCAGATGGTTATCCATTCGCCGAAGGCGTGATTGCTGGTGGCACTGGTGGCTGTGAAGTCGGTGACCTAAGCTGTGTCAACAACGGTAAGCTTTTCCCATCCGCCAGTGGCAAGGTAAACGCGGATGTCACTGGTCCTTGCCCCAAGTGTGATGACGAGTACCTCGACCCAAACACTAGTGACAAACAGGGTGCCTTTGATACTTGGTATAGTATTGTTTTCCACGATGGATTAACAGGAGCACGTATTCTCTGTGCCAATTTTAGAAAGGTATAATGATACCGTCGTATGAGTGAAGAGTTTGGGATTGAAATAACTTTTGTCTGTTGTCTTGCCTTGCCTTGTATTGCCTTGTAAAGGTATATTGAAATAGTTGTAAAGATGTAATGAAACTATTGCCTTTTCTAGTAGTACTGTAATACCCGGCGTTAGTCTTCGATTGTATTATCGTATCGTATCACATATTGTAACATTGAAATACTCTTCAACTACTCTCAATTGCATTTCAAACAGTTGCTTTGAATAATCGTATAGAAATTCATCTTTTGTCGTAAGTTTTTCAATCAATGAATCTTCAAACCGTGATGTATTGTAGGTACTACCATGATGTATAACTCCATGTTGACTAATCTCTGTTAATCGACGTCTTCTGTTTTGGTCATTATCACTACTACTGCAGTTGCATTTAGCAGGTAGCCATCCGGCATAGTGTATCATAACAACACACAAGAAGCGATCAATATCGTCAAGTTGTCCGATTACTGTGAACTTTTGCTGTATACTTTTCATATCAGCAGCGGCATTATTATCAGTGAAAGTATTGTTTGATATATAATCATTATCAAAGCCAACATATTTGCTTTGCATATCGATCGGATTATAGCATCTCATCTTAGAGTTTTGAAATCGCTCTTTTGAATCATCTATCGATAATACCCATTTACTCAACCATTCATCCAGATTGGGTAAAGGTACCTCACGCTTTGCATTCTTCTGACGAGCTCCACGATCATTTGATTCGGTACAATGAAAGTATTGAGACAATACATGATGTTTTGGATTACGAACGATTGTATATGCGTATTGTGGTATCTTATTCGATGGTAGTTTTTTATATTGATATTCAGACATGTACATTGTACATTTTGTACCTCCATATGCTGGCATTAGAATTGTATCTTTTAATATTGGCATTTCACCAACGTTGCATAATCTATACTTGTCATCTGGCGATAGTTTATTATACTTTGGATCATCTGATAAAGTGCTGCTTAAGATTCTGTATGCATAATAACCGGCTGTTTTTGGTATGTGCATGAGATAATGAGGAAGAGTATGATTCCGTAGTGTATGTTGAATGTCATTTGATTGTGTATAATGTAATCTGTCTCTCATTAACTGTACATCTATGGCAGATGATGATGGAGACGTCGTGTATATAGGCCTGTCATCAGCTATGAAAGTTGTAGTTTCAATACCAAGGCTTACTCTGATATTGTTTAGACAAATAAACCAAACAGGTATTAATATTGCAATAGTCTTCTTCATGTGTACCTTATCTCCTTATTCCTTATCGTTCAAAATTTTGGTATGTATACCTTTTTTCACAGATCCGTACGTAGTCAATTCTTGGATTCATACAGCAAATGGTGGTGATTAGAAAGGCAAGAAGCAGATCTATCTGATGGTATGCTGGTATAGCATGCCGTCATCGGTGGATGAGCTTCTACTCCTACTCAAAGTTAGTTATACACCCAAATAAGAGTAGTGTTGTTCAAAAAGAAGGCAAAGATACCGAAAAGGATACCCATGATAAGAGACCACCACCAAGAGAAGAAAACGAGATGAGTAATACTGCAGTATGTGAGTGTTGTTACACCAATCGATATTTGTTAATAATACCTACCACCAGAAGGTATATTGTGAATGGAATGAATGCAACAGATTGATCATAGGTCATGATCGACTCTTAAAAATTTCATATAACTTTCATTTTTCACTGATCTTTGCTAAGTAGCTGTGTGATTGCAATACATACTTTACTCAACAATGGCGGACTGTTCAGCATCTGGCACGGCCATTGATCGTGTCATTCAATCAGCTGTTGCATCTACACTAAATCAGGGTAGCAATGGCGCCGTCGGTGGTAATGCTATATCATCTGCGGCAACCTCTGCAACTCGTGCAATTGGAAATTTCTTGGGTGGTACTGCTGCTACATCTTCATCAATGGGTGGCGTTGTCAATGGCGGAGGAGGAGTTGCAAGAGGAGGTAGTCAAAGTTTAATGCCATTGGCTCCCATGGAGAGTATTGGCGGCGGTATCAACCAATCAAGTGGTGCTAATGCTATTATGATAAACTCACATCAGCCTCTTCCACAGTCAACAAATTATATGATGAATAATCAAATGGACAGTGCATGGGCTGTCTCTACATCTTCTAGTTCAAATAATATACATCAATCCATACCACAACACATGTCCTCCCCGATGAACAATCACATGATACAACATTCACATCCACATCATATGCACCATCAAGCACAACTCATGCATCAGCCACCACCACAAATGATAATGCAACAGCAACAACAACAGCAAATGATGATGATACAACAAATTCAAATGCAACAACATCAAATGGCTGCAATGGTACAACATCAAAAGAATCAACAGCAACAGCAAATGATGAAAAAGCAAAAAGCATCTGCTTCAAAAGTAAGAGATCAAAATTCAACAAATCAAGCTTCGTCTCAAGCTCAAGCTTCTTATCAAGACGAAGAAGATGATGTAGCAACAGTTAGTGAAGAAGAGCAATTAAATCATGAGGGTATAACAGAGGCTGCATCGATAGAACGGTTAGCACAGGCATGGCGTGATGCTGAGGCCGAATATGCTAATGAATTTGACGACGAGGATGTAGAAGAAGAGTATGATGTTAGTAATATGGGAGGAATGTATACCGAAGAGGCTAGTACTACAGCTACTGGTGATGCTACCAACAATACAGCTGCCGAGCCACAACAATATGAATTCTCCGAAGCAAGTAGAACATATGGCTGCACCACCACCGCAACAACTGACATACCACCCCAAAACTTATCCTATCCCGACAATCTATATGAACAAGGCATACAAAATTTCAACGAGGGTAACATCTCAAAAGCAATACTATGCTTTGAATCAACATTACGCAATATAGATTCAGAACATGCCGACGCATGGCGTATGCTAGGGAAATGTCATACCGAGAATGATGAAGATCAAAAGGCAATAATTTGTTGGTTACATTCATTAGAACGTGACCCGTTCTCACCCGAAACGTTATTGGCATTGGGTGTGGCATATGTGAATGAATTAGATTATGAAAAGGCTGTCGAGACATTGAAGAGTTGGGTTGCGAACCATCCATTGTATGCTGGTATGGTTGATGATACTACCAATAGTAAGAAGATGGGTAAGGAGGAGGAGAATGAGGAAGAGGAAGATTTGTATGGTACTGCCAATGTCGAAGAGGAAATACTTAATGGGGATAATAGGTCAGCACGACAGATGAGAGCTCAGACTGTAATTGAAATGCGTGACGTTGAACGATTACTATTGCGTGCCTTGGAGTATGATCGGACTGATGATGCCGCTGCCGATGTCTATGAGGCATTAGGTGTGGTATATAATGTTAGTCGAGATTATGATGCCGCCGTTGATGCCTTCCGACGTGCCATTGATGTCCGACCGAAGGATTATCAATTAAGGAATAAGCTTGGTGCTACACTTGCCAATGGTAATCGATCAGATGAGGCTTTACCGTTGTATAAGGTGGCGTTAAGTCTCAAACCAAAATACGCAAGAGGTTGGCTAAACATGGCAATCTCACATTCCAATCTACACAACTATTCAGAAGCGGCACGATGTTACTTGCAAACATTAAGTCTTAATCCGGAGGCTAGACATGTCTGGAGTTATTTGAGGATTGCATTAACTTGTGACGAGAAGTGGGATTTGTTACCATTGGCAGCATCTCAGAATTTGAGTGCCTTCAAGGAGCATTTTGATTTCGTAGAGTATTGATTGGACGATATTATTATAGGAGATTGATGATACTATTAGACGATTGTATTATTGCCACAATGTTACTGCATTTGTTAACTAATGCTTTGAGTATCGTGTAAGTTATTCATTGTGTGAATATTTGAGAATACATGTATAGATGATGAAATACTAACAAACTCTATCAGATGTGGCAAAACAATTCATCTTTACAATTTACCAAGTTAATATTCAATCAAAACAATAATGTATTATCGGCACATGTGGGCTCTTGTTTAATATCTGAACACGAGTCTCCCCCCAGTACACAATACTTTCACTTCAAACAAGTCTGGTCAACACATAAATACAACTGCTGACTCAACAACTGTCGAATAAATGATCCAGTGTATCCTTGCCAATAACAGAGGCATAGGCACACTTCATTCTCTAAACAAAAAGTGTCAATAGGTTGGGATATTACCACCAAAACAAGACAAGAGCTGCAAATACGGCAGTCGCTGAGATCTTGAAAGCTTGAGGAACACGAGCAGCTGAATTGGGCATCGCCTTCAACTTAACATCCTCCCAAAGTTCCTTATCATCCCAAGGATCAGAGACAGGGATCACTCCAACCTTGAGATCAAACTTGGCAGAGTCATCTCCTTGATCTACCAAAGGGCGGGAGATAACTTCCTTGCCCATGCTGATCGAGAGTTGACGACTGGATCCGCCTGCACTGATGTCAGCATTACCAGATACGGTAGGCCTAGTGGTTGATACTAAAGTCTTTCCTCTTGGCAAGTAGTACAACTGAGTTGCACAAGGTCCATCGGAGTTTGGAGAGATTTGGTTAATCTCTATCTATTTTACATTTACAATATCTTAAGGTTTACTTGTCTTTAGACACAAACTTTCTTGCTTCCTCCTTCACTTGTTCCTGACTATCTTCATCACCA
>Ga0214477_101348_pt1 | contig 12255 bp, 11 predicted proteins | sample M1_20Mar14CPVII9_FD_165058 | JGI IMG/M metagenome (GOLD analysis project Ga0214477, IMG submission 165058) | Marine eukaryotic communities from Monterey Bay, California, United States - M1_20Mar14CPVII9sort6BwellC16 | ecosystem: Environmental > Aquatic > Marine > Unclassified | place: USA...
GGACTTACAATCATGCTGGGAGTGTTAATCAACTTGCTATACACCCATACATTGCCAAACAACCACTATTCAACAACCTACATGCTGCTATACCCCCACTTGATGGCCAAACATTGCCTGAAAGTCAGCAGGAAATCGAGAGCGGGAAGGCATGTATCACTCTCTTTCTTATATATTGATGATTCCTCATTGGATATGTATATAAAAGGCCAATGAACAATCTTTTTTTAATTTGGTTTTGCTGAGAAGTGCTAAATGTTGGTTTCATCATCTGAATCTTTCAAACATAAAAAAGAGCAATTCACGACAACTTCTAATGACCATTAGTTCTATTTATTTCTCTACACTAAACCAAAGGATGAAGAATTGAGAGTAGACATCATCTTTTCTTCATCAATACCACCCTTCATTGAAGTTTTACTTGACATACTAAGACCATCTTCAAGATATTCCTTTGATATAATCTTAGTAAATGATTTTTGTAAGAAGCAATTCATTATTGGTATTTGAAGTAGCAAGATACTAATGTATATGTAGTACACAGCAGTTGGTACAATGTTTTTTGTTGTATATACTCCAGCCAATATGATTGCACATCCTACCATAACATGTATAAAGAATGAAAGCCATTTCTGCCATCTCAATGCACGACTAATATCTCCACTGGAGTATCCACTATTTGGTTCATCTTTCAGAACAAGCAGCTTTACTCTGAATTGTTGTTTGCTGTTGTTGTTGGTAGTTTTTTTCCTCTCTTCAATATCTTCACCTTTGATTGACAAGCGTTTGCGTATAACATCAGTTGAATCTTGATTAATCTCATCATGATATGTGACATCATCATACTCGACTAAGACACGGAAGGTCTCTGAATTGAAATGTTCTTTTCGTTGTGATATCGTTTGGTTGTTGTTGATATGTCTTGTCTTGTCTGAGGACTTTGTTTGGCCCATAGACCCACCCGCTATACTAACTACTGAACTAACTATTGGATTACGATGACGATGTTGCTCGTCTTCTTTCAATACTTGCATATTGAAATCAGCCTTTTGTTGTTGCATTACTCTTACTTCTGTTTCGACATCTTCTTTGGTCGACTTGACATTGTGATCTTGAGGATCTGCGGAACCATTACTCTCACTACTACTACTCATCCCAACTTGGATGTAACTTCCATCATCAGTCATCATTGAATAACTATCATGAGTTTGAAGCTTGTCATCAATAGGGCTAATTGATGCTGGGCCATCATTAACAACTCCTCCATTTGACCACTTCATTGAACTTTCAATATCAGGTTCCGATACTAAGATACGCCCCACCACTTTGATGCCTTCATTATTGTACCTGCGCATCAAACTTTGAACACGCATAAAGTACAGAAGGATTGTTGTACAGAATACAGTCGAGAGGAATCCCAGTATTGACATGGATACTGAAAGAACCGTCATAGATACCTCACGGATACGATTATACATTGCAACTCGACGTTCTTCCGCTTCAAGCATTGCAGCGATTTGTTCAGCCTCCCACTCTGTTTGTAATTGTTGTAACACTGTATCATCTGTTGGCATATTTGGATCATCAGTGTACCAATAGTCCTGGTTGTTCATCATATCATTTTCATCATCATTATAATCTTGTGATTGTGAACTATCTTCACTATCCTCAGAATTACTTTCTTCTGCATCATCTCCTTGGCCATCATCTTGATACTCCTCTACAGCATCATCACCTTCTTCCTCTTCTTCTTCGGCGGCATCGTCATTCTCGTCTTGTCCATCATCAGTCTCATCGTATTCGTCTCCATTATCATTATAATATTGTTCCTGATATTCCTCGTTTGTATATTCATCGGCTGCATCGTCGTTTGCATCTTCTAACTTGCGAAGACCCCGTACCATGCCCTGCAACGAATGTAGTGCTACATTATTTGCATGTGATAATGTAGTTGGAGAGTATGTCGCTGTAATATCAATTGATGATGTAGGAGTTGCAGCAGGAGTATCTTCTGCAACAACTGTATGATGATGTCTAACACCGACGATGAGTAGAAGAGTTGTGCATATGATGTGAGCAACGCCGTGTGGTGATCTCACATCGGCTCTGCGACGTCGGCGGCGGATACAAATATTGTTCATCGTCATCATCATGATTTGATACACTGTTGATAGTGTAAGTGTGTTGACTTTATGTGCTATGTAATGTTGCTCTGTGGTGTTAGTTGTAGTATGCTCTGACCTCAATCGGCGACCATTTCAGTTACTTACCTACCGCCTACCTTTCATTTCATGAGCTAAGACCAACGATGGGTATCCTAAGCCCGTGGGCAGTATCATGGTGGCCGGGCAGGGCCGGGCTATCTCACAAAAATGAATGCACATAAATTATGTTCAATAATATACCACCAAGGAATACCACTGTGTATTATCTATCCGATGCAGGCAGTAGAAATGGTATTAGTTTGCTCATTATTAAGGTATTCGGTGGTCTAGATGCGAGCGGATTACAAGGAGTCATCTTTCACTTGAAAGATATCAATCACAAAAATTACCATTGACCAACTCGTTATCTCTCGTTATAATAACACTATTGTACAGCACACATTATACATGAGAAATAGACATGCAAAGTATAGGTAACTACATACGACACTACAATCAAAATAGTCATGAGCGATAATAATAAGCAAAGTAGTAAGATGCTGATATTTCCTATTGCAACTGATAAAGACAAGTTTCAAGAGGCTATACAACACGAACAGCAACAACAGAAACATAAATTGGATAGTCTTGAATGGAATCAAATGGCAGGTGAAGGTTTGTTACCTGATATACATAATCTTCCAATCATACCAAAACAGAAAACTGTTACTACTACTGATACAAAAGAGCAGGTAAAGAAGACTCCAGTCTCCTACAATCTCTATGGAACAAAGAAGACTCATCCAATTATTGAATACCGGCCATCTAAAGAAGATAGCGAATCAGCAACCTTGACCCCATCATTCGTACTGGAAGTTACATGGCCTCGTATAGTACAGTTCTATCACCCTTCATCACCTAAATGTCGATCACTACAACCAATTTATGTAAGCGTAGCAAGGGGTATTAAACGACGATCATCTCGATTGCCAGTGGAATTTCATTCTGTTAATTGTGGTATTTATCGAGAAGTTTGTGAACAACGATTTAATATCAAAAGTGTCCCTACAATAATTGGATTACGAAGTGGAAGGATCGAAGGATCAGAAATTACTCTCCCCGGTAGTATGGATTTATCCACCGCAAGTAAGAGAGAGAATGAACAAGATATAGTATTGAAAGTTGAGTTTATTGCGCATGCAATGGGTATACCTCTGGATGCACTGAAGGGAGCACAAGCAGGCAACACATTTGCAAGGCCTGCATTTGATCATATAAAAACTACGTTCGGAGATGAGCATGACAGCAATTTATCTGAAGTATCCATCCCGTTATCTGAGGAAGTATTTCATGATGCACAATCATCACTTCTTGCTACCCTAACTTCCTCACTTTACTCACAATTTCCAACTGGGCGAGCCTTACCCCCGAAAACAGCAAGGGCATTATCAGACTTTTTAGACTTAATCAGATGGGCACACCCCCCTGAGACAAAGATGCATGACCTTGCTGAACATTTACATCTCGACTTTGCATCCGTGAGCATGAGTGAAGAAGGACTAATACGAGCAATTCGACGGAATGCTGACATAGAACGAGGTATTACATGGAGTCCACGATGTGGCTCTGATCCAAAGGGTGGATATGCATGTGGTTTGTGGAGCTTGTTGCATATACTGTCAGTGGGTGTCGCCGAACGTCATGCATCAGTAGTGGGAGATGCCGATAGTGTGACTGTTGTGCATGCTGGTGAGGTTATGAGATCGTTCATTGACAATTTCTTCATTGGCTGTGATTCATGTAAAAAGTCCTGGCTTGCATTCTATGACGAGGCTGCACACAGCACTGATCATCCTATGACAGGCTCCAAAGAGGAATGGCGTAGTCTTGCAATTTGGATTTGGCAAGTACATAATGAGGTGACTATTCATCGTGAACAATCAGCTGGGAAAGGATATTATCGCAAAGAGTCGAGGATGGCATCATCGTCATCCTTATGGCCAACAAAGCATGACTGTAAAAAATGCTGGTCACAGAGCATGACAGATGACACTGGCAGTCTTATGAACATGGATTCATATGATCGAAAGCAGTTATATTATCATCTTAAAAAGATATACTGGCCAGGTGGCATACACAACAATAGACTGATAGTATTAGAAAGATGGAGCAAGGCTAAAAGAGCATTGAGCATGAAGAGACTACGAGAGCGTATGGCAAATCATGAATTGACTATATCTACATTGATCTTTCAGGTTATGGTGCTTTGTATTGTGTTGAGAATTCTGTTTCCTCGTCGATGTATACGCTTCACAAATCGAGTGTGTCTCTTTATACTATATCGGCATGATCGACGAATATTGCAAAGAAAGCATAGGAAGAAGGCGCATACGAATCAGCGGAGAAGTAATAATGGATATCATATTGCTGATTGGGATGATAAAAGTCACTCATCAGCATCTGTTAGGCATACATCATCTTCTAGAAGACGCAATGGTGAAAGATACGATCCAAATAGATATGATCATGGGCAGCGAGGTGATCCCTATTCATCAACAAGATCTATCCATCACAGATCAGATGAAGGTGGCAGGAGACGCAAATATAATGGCAATGATTTCATGCATGAGTTATAGTTATGCACTAAACATAGTTAAATGTTTTGTACTCTCTCATCTACCTATTGATTGTTACCTCATTCGTGCTTTCTGCCTCTCGGATCACTAAAAAAAAAGGATACCGGCAAGTTATGAGAGGTTTGCAATTTGCATTGAAATCAAAGATCACATAATACTTAAATAACAGAGTCAATATGGTATATCTTTATGCGTTTATAATATATCTCTGCAGTACATCACAAGTAGTAGTAGCTTTCAGTCTTCAGCGGTCGCCTCCTACACAGACATCAAAATTTTCTCTTCAATATCCACTGACACAAGTTGTGAGTGATATTGATGATACTCTCAAATCAAGTGGAGGCGTGCAAGTTGCTGGTGTCAATCTGGGTGGTATAGACGTTCAATACAACCGGGGAGATTTTTACCCTGGTGTATTTCAATTCATGTGGGAAATAAGCTCATACTCAGTGACAACGAATCAACGATATTATGATGAGCACATGATTAATAATGATAATGGTAAGCTAAAGCTCTCACCACCAAAGGTTGCTGTATTAACAGCTAGAGCCGAAGAGTTCAAAGCAGCACTTGAGATCAAAGATGAGAGCAAACTAGCACAAGCATTTCGTAATGTAGGAGAATCTTCAAAGATCAATCCAACAAAAGATTGGGGAGTCGGCCCTGTATTATATGGATCTGTTAGTGAATGGATTATACAAGACAGAAAAGGATTAAGAAAGTTTAATAACTTTGAGAGATTACTACAACAAGATCCAAGTGGTCAAATAATGAAGTATGTATATGTTGGAGATACAGGAGAGATGGATCAAGAGGCAGGGGAGACCATGCTTCGAGAGTATCCCGAAGTAGTTTCTGCTGTCTTTTTACATGTAGTTTCTTCAGATGTAGAGGATATATCATCAGGTCTATTCATACCTCCTCCAAAGCTAATACACGGAAGGCCGTTAGTATTCTTTAGAACATATGTTGGTGCAGCAGCAAAGGCATGTAGTCTAGGATTACTCGAAGGTGATGGTTTAATGAGAGTTATCAATGAATCAGAGAAACAATTGAAAACAACTGGAGTTCCAGAAAGTAGTAGCAAGTGGAGAGATCTCGAGAGTGATATGGAATATGCATACAAAGTACTTAACAAGTTATATTGATGCATACTATAGCGGCTCAACTTATTTATATCACTTAATCTCCTTTTTTAATTAGTGGCGATCCTTTACTGACATGCAATCCAATGTAGGTTTTCAATCTACGAAGAGAATCCTCTGAACACATCAAGTATATTAATGGCAACTGAAGGACTAGACTCACAATAAATCCCACAATAATCTCAGCAGGAGTGTGAAAGTATACTGCGGTATGATATAAAGCATGTAATACAAGTAGATGTAGATATATAAACAATCCGACATGCAAGACATTCCAAATTATTCCATGCTTTGTTGCTGCTGATCTCGCTGTTGACGTAGGACCCCAGAAAGGAAAGTTGAAATAAAGAAGCATCTCCAGCACAAAGATTGGTAAATAATGTGCCAAGAATAATACCACATGATCAGAGAAGTCGAACGGTCTTCCGTAGCAATCAGAATGCCCATTATTTTCCATAGCCGCCTTGTGATGTGATTTCAATACTTCTTTGTACCAACATTCAGGTTCATTATTGTCTTTGTATTGTATCTCATGTTCTATATCACTCATTGAATGTGTACGCAGTGGAGAAACGACAGTACTACCAGTTATCCAAGGTAGTATAATGTAGTCTTCTAAAGCATTAGCTCCAATGTACAATCCGAATCCACGAAAGTTGAGCAAGAGAAAGTAAAATAGAAACCGCCGAAGTGTTATTCTAATAGATACATGCGGATGATGTTCATTTAAAGTTGTTGATGTATTATTATCAGCTTTCTCCAACATAGGAGCAGATGAAGTAGATAAAGACGATGATGAAGCTTGTGATGTTGAGAATGATGTTGCTTCTCGAATGACTTCTCTATGTTGATGCTTAGACACAGATAATTTCCTTCTTGTATAAGTAGAATATATCACCATTATAAACTGATATATCAGACGAAGTATAATTGGAAGTAGTGGTAATACCCATGCTTCTGTCAATCGAGTAAGCCTTTTTGCAAATGGTAATGTTTGAGTAGATATTCCCAAGAACGATATAGATGGATTGCACAGATTGCTTTCATATATGGTTATGTTGTTACCATCATCAAAACAACAAATTGCTGCAAATTCTTCATCAACAGTTGGTGCATGGACATTGACATATGCTTTGTGACACGACAAGTCCATTTCTTTTGCTGATGTTGGTACCAAGTTGAAGAGCTCTTTAGGTTGTACAGGTATATACTTTCGGTTACCACCATTATGTAAGATTCCCAATGATAAAACTACCAATACTAATGTGATATGTATAATATAGAAACGTCGATAGTGCACGATATAATAATTTGGTGATGCATCTTGTGCGTTGTTGTTGTTAATTGTAGATGGTGTATCTTCTTTTATGTCAATGCCTACCTGTCTTCGCATCATATTCTTCTCTTAATGCTGCAATTGCATAATTAACCATTAGCGTCTCTTCTATATATTGTCAGGTCGTGAGCTAGCATAACTACTCCATAGTGAAGGCCGCCGAGAGTGTGCACTCTTCCTAAAGACAAAAATGTTAAGCATTTTAGCGATACAACGGACAAAGTACAGTGAGTTTGCCCAACTGCAATTGATTGAGTTAGTAGGCAGGCAGGGAGTGAATAGACGCAGTTAGTTTAATATAGATCGACTACCGGAATACAAGTTACCAACCCTGCCTCTTCTTGGTTAATTTATCTTGTTATAGGCAAGAGTATAGTATCACAATTAGCTCTGATCCATATTATTATCTTCACCTTCATTTACTCCACTACTGCTACCATTTGAAAAGGGTTGATGATTGTTAGCTGTTCGATTCATTATGCCCATGACCTCGGCTGCAACACTTTGATTTACTTCAGTTTCATCCATATCTTCGTTGTCACCCATGTTGCCTCCACCCATAAGAGCCGTCAATACATCTCTGTTATTACCCATCCCATTTGCCAACTGAGCTTGATGTGCCAGATCTGTTGGGGGACCTAGGAAATCATTTGCTTCTTGCCCAACTAGCACTGTTCTTTCTACTGTTGTGTTAAAACTTGTGCACCGTCTACATTGTACTCCAAGGAAGTGCCAGCGCTGATTCTCACCCTTGTGTTCACAATCATTGCATAGTATATCAACAACCCTCGCCATATCGGGCGGCACTGGCTGCAGTGCTATTCCCATAGCCATTGCATTCCATGTCTCCTCCATTTGATCGTGTGTTTCTGCAGTCTTCTTGCAAACAGGACATCTTGTATCATGAGACGTCAGCTCTCTAAAACAGTGCCAATGTATAGCGTGGCCACAGGGCATCTCATGAGATGCCATTCTACTACTGAACAAGTCCTCTTGACATACAGGGCAGTTGCTCATATACTTGCCCGACTTACAATTATGATCCTCAAAGAGTAATGCATCTATGCACATACCACAGTCATCACAGTGAGTAAAGTTCTCTCGTCCTCCCACTCTACAGAACCCGCACTTTAAGCAATGGTACGGTTCTTCATCTGCACTCATCCATAGGTTGCATGTTGAGCAATGGTATGTTCCGAATTGAGCATCACAATTGATGCAATTGTTTCTAATTCCCAATTTAGCAAAATAAGCATATATTAGTTGACGAAAAGTAAACATGTATAACATATGATAGAAAACACAAAAACTCACGTTTTACTGGACTGTCTCGTGAAGCACTCTCTACATATCACTTCCTTAATAAGAAACCGATCAATCTCATGATGAGATTCCTCTTCTTCAAAATTCCCCGGCAGTGATGCACTGCGATGTGAAATGGGCGGCGGCTTTGAATCCATTTTTGCAGTAATAGGCATAGATGCTGCAACTGTTTCTGTGCTACATATCCCATTTCCTGCATAAGGCAACCCCGAAGTTAATAAGAATGGTGGCGGTAGTTCGGGAGATTCATCATGGCATCTTTGATAAAGATATTCGAGTGTGAGTTTTAATGATACTATAAACAACACATAAACAACACATAAACAAACCAAAGAATAGACTCTACTTACATACGACAACCAAATACTAATCCGCAACATGGAGAAACAATTGAACAATTCCTTTCATAGTGCTCACATATCGGTCTAGACTTTTCCATCGTTTTATTCCGCGATATGTCCGGAGATATATTATTATCATAACCAGCTGTTGTTGTAGATGATTCTGTATCACCACTACTTTCTAATACACCCATATTAGAAAATCCCATTGTAAATGATTCACGCAAACTAGTACGTCGTTTGGTGGGTGTTTCATCTGTTGTTGATATTTGTGTTGAACTTCGTTTGGTCGGTGATTCTGTTCTTTGTACTTCGCCATTTGCCGCCTCACTACTGTGCATATTATTATTAGACATATCTTCCTCATCCGAGGAGTCCAAATCTGCAAATTCTGCAGCTGCCAACGCCGCAGCTGCTGCCATACCAGAAGCACCCGATTGTCGTCTACCCTGTGATGATCGTCTTCTTCCATCCATAAGAGATTGTATAGACTTTCTCCGTTCTTGTGCAGACAATGTATTGTCTTTCATAATTGCCTGTATACTTGCTCGACGAGCCTTTGATTCTTCATCAGTCATCGAAGGACGACGCCCACCATTACTAGTATTAGTTGTATCACTGTTCATCTTTGCAATATCAATTTGTTACTTTTCATAAGCGTGAATATAATCTTGCTAACCTCGATGTATGATATCATATATTATATCCAGGGCTTCCACTTCCTCACTTCAAATGAACATTAAGTAAAGATACATAGGCCAGCCCATTTATTTGCGACTCAAGTGAGGTGTAAGAAGCGATCAAACGCCTCGTCTTTTGCTTGTGGTTGTTCAAAGCTCTTATCTCGAAAGTGTATCTACAAATAGGGCCGCGTATTATGGATAAGGATAGGAATATAGACCTCACAATAACAGGAAGAAAGTGTAGAATACACGACGATGATAATGTTGTCCGCTCTCTCGAGAAAGGTACTAATTTGATTGCGATTGGCAATACTACAAACACATCATCTTGGAATAATGACGGTGAAGATGATGTATTAGGCAACAATAGATTATCAGATGATAATAAACCAGTACCACCATTATTAGTTGATAGATATGATGCAAGGACATTACTCGATGATATCTCTCTGCAGCAATTATCTGATACACATGATATGCATAATAATATTATAGATACTGGTATCAATGCAGCTTCTTCTTTCAAGTGTACATCACAACCATTCAAAGAAGATGGAGATCAAGAAGAGATTGAAGAACGAAACTTTATACGATATGGTTCATGTTCTAGTTACATAAAACATACACTGAAAAAGAAAGCTGCTTCTGAGGATAATATTGCTGCAGATGGCAAAGAAAGTAATTCCTTCGACGAATCAAAGATAACCAAATTGAAAGAACAAGAAGAGAAGGATGAAGAACCATTTAAATTGAGCGAAGAGGATTTGAAAAAGCTTCCGAAAGATATACCATTGGTAAGTAGAATCTGTTATATTTGCAGTAACTGCTTTTGGAAGACGATTATCATCGGGTTATAACATTATTACATTACATGAGCGGAGAGGGGACATAAAGTATGGTACTTACTTTATGGGGAGCACATATTATGATATGGGCACCATGCATGCATAGTTCTACTACCGACATCAGTATCAAATGGAGATTATATGGTTTGTATCTTTGTTTACTTTCAACCATCATCAATGTAAGGCACACACATATCTTATATTCATGTTGTTGAAAAACATAAACAGCCCAAGACTATGAGACACAACAACATTATAGAACTGACAGCATCTAGAATTGCAACAAACAATCAACTTGAAGTATTTCTAAAGGTGAAACAGGCTTCGAATGCTGATTTCTCATTCCTCAATCCGTCAGATGATTTGCATAGATATTATCTTTACTTGAAAGAAAAAGACAATCCAAACAAAGCAAAGGATGAAGAGGGAGATGGAAGTGATGATACATCTGGCTTGGCTGGACTGCTAGGAGGTTATGCATCATCATCAGACTCAGACTCATCATGCTGCTCTTCAGAAAAGAAGAAAGATACTAGTTCTTCTCTCGACGATGGGAAGAAGGATACAGTTAACACAGAACAGCATAATGATACAACTACAGGAGCTGCAGACTCGAAGCCTACTTCTTCCGGCTCAATATCATCTGAACTGGATAGAAAACGAAAGGCTGATAGACTAGAACGTCTTCGAGTTTGGAAAGAGAGTAAACTGAAGGCAGGAGCAACCTGATTGATACCAAATTAAGCTAGAAAACACATAACTCTGTATACTTCTGGTGCTTGATATTCAATTAATTATCGGATAATCTAAGCATAAATCAGTCAGTATGTAGTACGAGTTAGTAGCTACGATAGCAAGTGGAGTACATATGAGGCTCTCTACCTACACTTGTAATATTTCTAAATATTAGGGAGTCCACTCGAACTCGTTGTTCGAGTGGACTCCCTAATATTTAAAATATAACAAGTGTAGGGTGGCAATAAGCGAGGAAGTTCGAGTGGACTCCCTAATATTTAGAAATATTACAAGTGTAGTCAGTAGACGACTATAATACGGTGTTGCATATTTACTTGCATGCTCTAAATTATCTAATACTAATATTGGAAGAACTTATTAGTATGGGTTTGAAGATCAATAGCTTAGTTCGGTATCATCTACTCTTCTAATCATCCATCAGGTTGCTCCTTCAGTTTACTCTCTTTCCAAACTCGAAGACGTTCTAGTCTATCAGCCTTTCGTTTTCTATCCTGTTCAGATGGTAATGAGTCAGAAGAAGAAGCAGGTTTTGCATCTGTAGTTTCTGTAACAGTATGGTGCTCTGTGTCAACTGTATCCTTCTTCCCGTCGTCGAGAGAAGAACTAGTATCTTTCTTCTTTTCTGGGGAGCATGACAAGTCTGAGTCAGATGATGATGCATAACCTCCTAGCAGTCCAACCAAGCCAGATGCATCATCACTTCCATCTCCCTCTTCATCCTTTGCTTTGTTTGGGGTATGCTTATCTTTCAAGTAAAGATAATATCTATGCAAATCATCTGACGGATTGAGGAATGAGAAATCTGTATTCGAAGCCTGTTTCACCTTTAGAAATACTTCAAGTTGATTGTTTGTTGCAATTCTAGATGCTGTCAGTTCTATAATGTTGTTGTGTCTCATACTCTTTGGCTGTTGTTATGTTTTGCAAAAACAATAATATAAGATTTGTGCCTCATATTGATGACGGTCATCACAGGGTAGACGACAATCGGGTGCTTCTGGTATGGCAGCAGCTGCGGCGTTGGCAGCTGCAGAATTTGCAGATTT
>Ga0214477_101349_pt1 | contig 12253 bp, 3 predicted proteins | sample M1_20Mar14CPVII9_FD_165058 | JGI IMG/M metagenome (GOLD analysis project Ga0214477, IMG submission 165058) | Marine eukaryotic communities from Monterey Bay, California, United States - M1_20Mar14CPVII9sort6BwellC16 | ecosystem: Environmental > Aquatic > Marine > Unclassified | place: USA...
TAAGAAGGAGAGTGGTTGTATACCTCCACGTTTAGGTGATACATTGTCGGACAGCCGGTTCGATTTCGAAAATCTGACCCAATCTGAGGCAAGAGAACAGCCAACAAGTGGCCACAAAAGTGTGATGGAGGGCCCTACAATGGTGCTGATAGTGTCCATTGGTCTTTTATATACATATACATAAAGGAATCACCAATATATAAGAAGGAGAGTGGTTGTATACCTCCACGTTTAGGTGATATCGTACATTGTCGGACAGCCGGTTCGATTTCGAAAATCTGACCCAATCTGAGGCAAGAGAACCGCCAACAAGTGGCCACAAAAGTGTGATGGAGGGCCCTACAATGGTGCTGATAGTGTTCATTGCACTTTATCATACACATACAATGATAAAACAACAATATCTATGCAGCAATTTTATGAATATCAACTAACTTGTTAGCTGATTTTTGAGTTTTTCGCAACAATGTGTCATCAAGTGGTGTCAAAAGTTGGTTAGTAGGTCTTATAAATGTGTTTTGAGTGTTTATCATCTTTCTATATACCTAAATAATATTTATTGATTATTATAAATTACCCTGTGTGATTGCACACACCACTACACACCTCCTTTTACTGATACATGCCAAATATTGGCGCTTTTTTGGTGTTTTCTTGTTTATTTACAATGCATTTGGACTTAATTGTTCATGTTTATCATTACAAAATGATAATTGATGTAAAAGAGATCACATTTGATTGTTGAATTATCTCCTAGACCCTAATATTGAAGGTACTATAGTGGTATTTAGAGCCAAAACTCATGTGGCGTGAAGTTTGGGTTGGCATCAAGTATATTCTTTCTTATTCATCGAAAGGTCCGGATTTCCATATGAAGTTTCATTTTTATATTTGATAAAGTTTCGTCTTTGCAATCAAAAACTGTTAACTGTTTCAACTAATGCAACTGCTATCAAGACAAAGGATGAATAATAATGGTGGTCTAATAAATAATAGCCCTATCGGAGGCTACTCGCAATCATCTGAAGAAGATTCATTACTCGTTAGTCCAGTCCGCGAATCAATATCATCTTCATTACCTATAAGTAACAACCATCAAATCATGATATACCCACCACCGAACTTGGTACACGAGGATAATGTTAATACAGTTAACAACAATAATAGTGCATACGGATGGAAACATGTTCAAGATTTATTAGAGAGTGATCATAGTAATGATAATGGGTCTTCTAGGCGGTCTAGTAAGGGTCGACGTAGGCGTAATAATTATAATAATAGCAACAGTCGTTACAATAGATCAAAGCAAGGTGATAATGATAATAGCAGCGGCAGTAGTAGCGATGAACGTATAGAATTTAATCTACTCAATTCAACACCATCCTTTATTGCAGTTGGTAATAATAGTAAAGATGACCCAACTTCTCAATATTACTCACCTCGCATAAAAAAACGACATTCTCATAGTAATAATAAAAGCAGACGTATGCCATATGCCTCTACTCCGAATAATACTAAAAGTATGTTTATTGGCAATGGATCACGACGGAATAAGAATCAGAGTACGTATATACCACAGCATTTGAGACGATCATCATCTCAGAAGCAGCAGCCAATGAGTAATAATGTGTCACAACAACGGGCTGATAGTAAGGGTTACAACAACTCTTCAGTTATTCAACAACAACGGTCAACACAAAGAAAGTCACTACATAATATGAAATATAATCAACAACAGCCGCAGCAGAGAAGAACACCTACCAAGCCATATTCCCATACACCTAGAAGAAGAAGTTATAATCAGAGTAGGTCCCCACCTCCACAACCACGTCAACAACCTATACCTGAAATGTTAATGAGACAACCAAGTATACAAACAAGCAATGTCCAAAGTTATAACACTGACACTATTGAGGGGTATGATAATCCATTGGGAAGCCATTTTTATCAATTAAACGAGTCTAATACGTATACTAATAACAACTCTAAGTATTCTCCACGAGATGTGCCAATCCCAACTCCAGAGGTTAGAAGATCAGTACAACAGGACAATCTAACCAGTATTGAAGCTGTTAGTCAGCAAAGTAGTAGAGTGTATCATCATCCATTTGAGGCTGATTATTTAAATCCAAATATGGTGAATAGCAGTAGACCTTCATACAATCATGAATACAGCGACAAATCATATAATCAGCAACATCATGAAGAAGAAGACGAGTATACACCACGATCGCAACCAATACCATATCCTGAAGTTATATCATCGGGAGCTGCTTCTTCTGCAGCCTCATTAATGCAACAATATGGTTCACCATCTAAAAAGCCCTCACATCCATCCCAATCGCCTCAAGTACAAACTGGTCAATCAACATCAAGTAACTCAAGTAGGTATACATCTCAAGATATACATCATCAACTAATGATGCAACCATCACCAACTAGATCAACCCCTACTTCATCATCAGGGAGAAGTCATGTGCAATTCAGTCCAACAATACGTTCAACACCAAATAACAATACAACAATATCAGAAATACATGATTTTTCACAATTAATGTCTACAGTGAATGCCTCCTACCCCTCACCTGATCGATCATATTATTCAGATGATAATAATTCAAGCAGTGAATATGATTCATCTAGTCCTAGTAAATCATTATTCAGTTATTGGTTACCTCCCTCTCCTACAAAAGGCAGGAATAGGAATGGTTTTGGTGCCAAGGGTGTCTTTGATGTTGGGAGAGAAAACGATGGCTTTGGTGAGGATGGAAGTAGTTCTTTTGATACGAACGCTGCATTATACGGGGATATTGGTAATTCTACAAGTTATGATGCATCAACACCTGCCGAAGCTAGGCGTAAAAAGAAATCCTACACTGTTGCACAATCACCTACATCACCGAAATCGTTCATACCACGAAAGTCACCCCATCTAACATCATTGCCTAGGCGTAGTAATCAGGTATTACCAAGTCATTCTGAACAGAAAAGACTAGAGAGACTGGATGAGACATACGAGGAAGTTGAGCCACGAGTAGCTCCCCAGCCTGAACCTCGTTTGGCTCACAACTTTCTCAACGATGAAGAAGATAAAGATGATGAATCTTCCCACGACGAGGATGAACATCTAAGGATCAATGAGCGAATGGATGTAACTAGTAGATTGGAATCGAAGAAGAAGAATAAACAGACCCAGAGAACATTATTGTGGGAATCTGATTCTGACAGCTCGTCATCTTCGGTATTTCAAGTGACATCAAGAGTGGAAGAGGATGAAGCTGTTGATCTTCCAGAAGAGGAGGTATGGCATCATTCAGATGAGTACCCTCAAGGCGTTGCACCGCATGCTGAGGATACACCGAGTGTAGATTGCAGTGATCTAGTATCAGTAGATACAGACGTCCTCAGGAAGGAGTTAGACGTCAGCCTTGATACTCGAATCAAGAGGTATTCCAAGATGCATCATGGCTTTGTTCTGTTGCAAGCTCTAGTTCGAGGCACATCCACAAGAAGGAGAATTTCCAACGACTCCGATACAAACACTCGAATACTCAAGTATGTAAAGCTGCGTAATGGCTTCATATTACTCCAAGCACAAGTCCGGGGCGTGTTATGCCGAAGTAGAATACTTGCTGATTCCAATACAGTATCTAGAATGGAAAGGTATGCAAAGTTGCATGCTGGGTTTGTTTCATTTCAAGCCATAGTTCGTGGAGTTCAAGCTAGAAATGGGTTACGAAGAGAATGTCAAACATCATCTCAAATAGATAGATATGCTAGGGCAACTAATGGTTTCATTGCCCTACAAGCGAGAGTGCGTGGTGTGATACTGCGATCTCGCATCTTCCATACATCTGCTATAAAGATTCAAGCATTAGTTCGTGGAGTTCAACATAGAATGGTTGTTGAAAGAATGAAGGAGACTAAGTTGAAATGTATTTTTGCTGCCACAGTGATACAAAGAGAAATCAGGAGATGGAGATGTCGAATCCAATTCCATAAGGCTATTCTATACAAGAAATCTGCCGCCGCAACTTCAATTCAGGCTAGATTTAGAGGATGCAAGAGTCGAGTTGATTTAGTCAAAGCTACTCTTGCTATTAAAATCCAGCGGTGTTACCGTCGTCATCAATCCTATCTCCATAATGCCACCAACTACCGCTCGTCGAGGGTATCACTTGCAATTCAGAGTATTGCTCGCATGTACCTTGCGAGGAAGAATTATCTCACAATGAAAGAAGATCATGATCAGACCAAGCTCACCACAATACGCGCCGCAACTATCATTCAAGCAGCCTCAAGATCATGGAAATGTCAGAGAGATCTCTTGCAAAGGAAGACTCTACGAGCTCAAGAGTTACAGAATTCTGCTGCTACAACAATCCAATCATCTGTTCGATTGTGGTCACGTCGAAAGGCACTGCTCTTGGAATTGAAAGAAAAGACGGCTGCATCTACTTTGATCCAATCCGTGCTTCGATCAAGAAGTTGCCAAAAAGAGCTTTCAAGGAGGCGTATCAACAGACAACATGAAAATGAGGCGAAGGCATCAACTCTCATTCAGGCTATGTCAAGATCGTGGATTTGTCAACAAGAGTTGGCAAGGCGCAGAAAAGTTATCATTCGTCAAAGACAAGAGGAGGCACAGAAAACATATTCCTCTGCTGCCACGATTATCCAATCACAAGTTCGCTTATGGAAAGTTCGACGAAACTTGGCTCTTTTCTCAATGTCGGCTGTAACTATCCAACGATGCTATAGACAACATTCCCAATACACCATATTCAAACAGACAAACTTGAAGCTTTCTTATGCTGAAAAACTTTTGAAAAGCCGTCAAGTTGCGGCAGCCACCACGATCCAATCAGTGGCACGGGCGTATAACTGTAAGCAAAAGCTACTAGCCAAGAAAGCAGAAGCCGACCACCAGGCTAAACGTCGTCAAGGAGATATTGCCGCATCAACTATCCAGGCGAGATTTAGAGGGTGGAAGAGTCGAACAGAAATGGACAGTATTGTTGTTCGTGTCATTAAGATCCAGCGGTGTTATCGGCGTCGTCAATCCTCTCTTCGTCATGCTCGCAACTATCACTCGTTAAGAGGTTCACTCGTTATTCAAAGTGTGGCTCGCATGTACCTTGCCAGGAAGAAATTTATCAACACGAAGAAGCATCATGATAAGACTCAGCTCGTTCTCAGTATTTGGGAATGCCAAAGAAAGCTCGTACGAAGGAAGGAAGAAGCTGACCGAGAGATGATTCAAGTTGCAGTAGTTAAGATCCAATCATTAGTTCGATCATGGAGCTGTAGAAGAGACTTGTTGGTTGCTACAAAACATGCAGCTATGATCCAACGATGCTATCGGAAGTTTATCTCAAATACAAGTAATTCACATCAGTTGAGATTGACACTTTATGCTGATGAGCTGTGGAAGAGTCGTGAAGCTGCAGCTACTACAAAAATTCAATCGATTGTTCGAACATGGATAAGTCAAAGAGAGTTGAGTAGATTGAAGGAGCAAGCTTGTCAGTTGATTGAGCAACATCAAGAAGCTGCAGTGATATCAATTCAATCAATGGTTCGTGGTTGGTTAAGTCAAAAGGAGCTGTCAAGGAGGAGATACGTTGTTCAGGTTGAGTTGAATAATCAAATGACTGCTGCAATCAAGATTCAAGCACTTGTGAGATCGTGGTTGTGTCAAAAGGACCTTGTATTAAGGTCGAAACATGCTCGTGAAATTGAGTTGAATAATCAGATGACTGCTGCAATTACTATCCAGTCTATTGTTCGGACACAGAGGAGCAAGCAAGAACTGCTCAAGAGGAGAGAAGCGTATCAGGCTGAAGTCGATGCAGCCACTCTGATTCAATCAGTTGTCAGATCTTTGATTGCCAAGGGAGTATTGCGTGATCATAAGCAAAATTTGGCACATAGAGTGGCTGCTGCTACAATAATCCAGTCTGTTGTTCGTTCATGGAAGTGTCAGAGAGATATTTTACTAGAAATAAAGAATCATGAAGCTGAGTTGAAAAGAATGCAGTTGCAGGCCTCCTTAGTGATTCAAGCTAGTGCTCGGATGTATATTGCAAGTAAGAAAATCGTCAAGGCGAATCATAGTGCCTTGATGATTCAGAATACTTGGAGAAGACATTGTAGAAGAGTGTCTCATCGGAGTATTAGTGATGATTATGCATCAGCCCTGAGAAGCACGCTGCACCTCCAATCGAGATTGCGTGAATTACACGAGCTAACTGTCGAGGAGGCATCAACGAAATCAATGGATAGATCTGCTTGCATTATTCAAGCACGATGGCGAGGTGCTTATGTTCGTCAACAAATGTCGTTGCTGACTGTGTCAGCCTCGACCATTCAAAGCCTTTGGAGGCGATTTTCCGCGAAGAGACATCAACAGAACAAAATCCAGCATTACCAGACGACGTTGTCAAGTATTACTATAACCCAAAGCGCTATCAGGAGAAAGATCGCCGAATCTCGCTTCGAGAAGTTATCATCCTCGGCCAAGTCAATTCAACGAGCTTTCAAGACGTACACGGCTCGGAAGCGCTTCCTGCAAGTTCATCATTCCGTTGTTGTTCTGCAGAGTATTACAAGGCGTTGGTTGGTCAGGAAAGTACTCCTTCAACGTATTAAGTCTTGTGTCATCATACAACGCGCATGGTGGACTTACATCTTTCGAGCTATGCCGCCATGGTCGTTCGTTAAAGCAAACTATCATCACTTGTTGGCAGTTGATGGCAGTATTAGAGAGCGCATGCCAAAGCGTTCAGTTTTATACTTGAATTTCCATTATTCTGTTATCCTATTGCAACGTGTGATTAGAGGTCATCTTGTGCGTCGTCGTGTTGACAGACTCCAACGATCACGTTCTCCCTCTCATCTTCATACCGACAACAACGACCACACCATTACCTCATCATATTCGACTAGTAGTAATGTTGACAACTCCAGTTATAATGATACTTCGCATCTACCACAATCTGATAACGCCGAGAATGAAAACCCACAGTTAGATATCGATCATCCGCTTAAGAAACATGATGTTGAAGACATAATATGCATACAGAGTCTTGCTCGTCGTAAGATATTGAACCAACAAATTAATGCATACGACTTGTCAGCAATAATAATTCAAAACAGTTGGCGGAAGTATGTGTCAGCTAAAGATGAAATCGATTCTTATCAGAGATATCATGTCTTATTAGAACAAGCAGTGGTCTTAACACAGCGAAAGTGGAGGGGGTATTGTAGACGTCAACAGAAAATCCTGCAGAGTCTTGCCGCCACAAAGTTACAAGCTATCGGTCGTTCGTGGAGTTGTAGACGAAAGGTATCTCAAATGTTGTTAGTACGAGCACAGGAACAAGAGTTGTATGAGATGGCTACCGCTGCAATTGTCATTCAATCTCAGGTTCGGTCATGGAGGTGCCGCAATGATCTAGCTGAAATGAGAGAACGCGATGCAACGCTGGCTGCTACTACAATACAAGCAATGGCACGTAGATGGATATGTCAGAGTGAATTATTACTACTGAGGGACCAGCAGACGCAAGCTATCGAAAGGAAGTGTACTGCTGCTACATATATTCAAACACAAGTACGATCACGACAGTGTAGAAGAAGATTTTCGCACTTAAAACAACAGGCACATGCTATCGAGTTGAACCAGGCAATTTCCATTGCAGCAACTACAATTCAATCAAGTGTGAGGGTATGGCTATGTCAACAAGATCTGTCGCGGCGTAGGAAAGAACGGATTCGTCAAGGACAGGAGCTGCTTCAAAAGAAGTCTTCTTCTGCTGCCACAACAATCCAAGCACTTGTGCGTTCATATCAGTGCCAACACGAGTTGTCTATCCTCACAAAGCATGCCGTCAAGATCCAAAGATACTACAGACGTTATTCCCACTATGCCAGTGCTGATATGGCACGCCTGAAGATGTCTTATGCCGATGAACTATGGCAACGTCATGAAAGTAATGCTACCATTACACTCCAGGCAGTTGCTCGATCTTGGTTGTGCAGACTTTATGCTGATGAGCTGTGGAAGAGTCGTGAAGCTGCAGCTACTACAAAAATTCAATCGATTGTTCGAACATGGATAAGTCAAAGAGAGTTGAGTAGATTGAAGGAGCAAGCTTGTCAGTTGATTGAGCAACATCAAGAAGCTGCAGTGATATCAATTCAATCAATGGTTCGTGGTTGGTTAAGTCAAAAGGAGCTGTCAAGGAGGAGATACGTTGTTCAGGTTGAGTTGAATAATCAAATGACTGCTGCAATCAAGATTCAAGCACTTGTGAGATCGTGGTTGTGTCAAAAGGACCTTGTATTAAGGTCGAAACATGCTCGTGAAATTGAGTTGAATAATCAGATGACTGCTGCAATTACTATCCAGTCTATTGTTCGGACACAGAGGAGCAAGCAAGAACTGCTCAAGAGGAGAGAAGCGTATCAGGCTGAAGTCGATGCAGCCACTCTGATTCAATCAGTTGTCAGATCTTTGATTGCCAAGGAAGTTCTATGCGAGCAAAGATTGGCACATAGAGTGTCTGCTGCTACAATAATTCAGTCTGTTGTTCGGTCATGGAAGTGCCAACAACTGCAAAGAACTCGTCAGATCCCTGCTGTGCTGTATCAAGAAGCATCAGTTATTATTATTCAGGCTAGGATGCGAGGCTTCTTATTTAGGAACACTTTCAACAAGGCAAACAATGCAGCAAGAACTATACAATGTGCATGGAGAAGATGTGTCATCTCTCTCAGAGTAAAACTCCTTCAAGTCTTCACATTGGCATCCAGAGAAGATAGTAGTCTAGGTATCTCCACCATTCCATCACCCATGAAGAAAGCAAGGGTACTGCTCCCCCGAGATTCACAGAGGTTGAATCGAATTAGAGATATTACTCCACATCTGCCACGACATCATGAGTGCGGTGTTTTTGTTGAAGAAATAATGAATTCTGTCACAGTTGTAATTCAATCAGCTGCAAGACGATATCTTGCCAAACAGAAAGTGCTTAAACATCTTCAAACGATTACCAAAGTTGCTTTATTGAGGGACACAAGCATATACGAGGATCCAAACGATATTGAGGAACATGATTCGACCATGAGATTTTCATCAGAGGATGAAGATATATTGATAATTGCAGATATATATGAACATGTACAAGCCGAACTACCTCCTTGGACTGACTCCTCATATTGTGTTGCTCAATGTGCAACCTCCACAAAGGAAAAATAATCTAATCTAAGCAAACCATAAATTCATTACTCTACCTCTAGCTTTACGATATCTTTTGTTTGACAATTTCAATAGAAGCTTTTGGTACTCTGATCCGTCCTGCATTATTTTCATCAACATATGCATTGATTCCATACTCTTCCTTTAATAGTTTAATAATTGCTTGCATCAATACAGGTTTGTTGTTCTCACTTCTCTTGCCTTTACCAGCGATAAACACAATATCTTTTGCATCATCACTAGATTTGCTGTCGTCACTTGAGTATAGTATCTTTTCTAAATGGCTTCTTACGGCAATCACTGCCATAGGGGCTGAGTAGTAGTGAAGATCCTAAAATGCATGTAGTTATGAGTATAACAAGCATATAAAAGATCACCATATATCACTATACACTTACCATCATCCTTTTCTTCTCTCCATCAGTGTCATCATATCTCCACTTCCACGGAGATACAATGTTATCTCTTACCGCGTCGTCATATATACTTTCGGCCAAATCTCGTTGATTCGCCTTATCAAGAGCTATTATAATTGCATTTACTGTTATGAAGTTTGGTCTAACAGCATTGTCTTTATCATGCATTGAGCGTACATGCTCATAGAGCTGGAGTGCTTCCAGCCATGCTCCTCCTTTTTCACAGGCACTTATTGCGGCATTCAAACAATACAAGTTGGACGTTGAGAGTTGTGTAGTATCCAATAGCACATCATATTAATTCTAATTCTAATAACACAACGTGCCTCTAGATTTGAGTTTTTGTCCGTTCGACTTCTTTATTAATTATCCTCTGTTCGACTCAATTTTCAGGTTGCAAACCAACCTTGTATTGCGACGTCGATTGGTATCAGAGTAAATTATGTTGATATACTGTAATAACTGTATTAAGATCAGTTTTTAACGCTCTTTCTAATGGTAGTCTTGTTGTTCTCATCAATACTCATGAGCGATGATCGAATTTTCAGCGATGATGTATGAAAAAAATAATGCACACATAGGATCACACATGTGCTCGACGCCTATATCGATCAACAATAGCAATAGACAACAATGTAGTCGATGATATACTGTATTGGGTCAATATTGATATGGCCCATCATCGTTGGCCTTAGGATAAACGGTAGCGGCTACCTTACACTATGATAAATGATATGTCAATCAACTCTAATCCATCATAATAAATCATAAGATACAACTCTTCCTCAAATCATGTGAGTGCATTAAATGATTGCTCAGCCGAAGAAAATAGACGCCGATTCTAGTTAATGCTACTAGATGCGGTCCCCGTAGCGTATGCGTCGGCGTTCTCACGATCCCAATCGATGTATCATGTGAATATTAGGAGAGTGTTAGTATTATTATGTGAGAGGAGAAGAGGGGAGATTGATAAACTCCAAACACAGAGGCCAAGTAAACAACTCCGTAATGGCAACACTTATAGCAGTGCAGGAGATGCGACATGTCAGATTAATAACTTCGTTCGGCACACTACATTAAGTACCAGCTCCGAGATGTTAAAACTCAAAATATTACAGAGAATAAAGTGAATAAAAAATAACAAAGTAACCAAGGAGAAGAAGTATTATTGAATCAAATATGAATGTTATATCAATTAAGCTCGGTACAACATCACAAGCAAAGAGATACAATCTATACTTGCACATGAGGTGATACATCAATAATGAAAAGAGATACAATCTCTACAACGACAACATAACATATTATATCAAATCCATCTGATTATCAAGTCATCCTTCAGTGTCAAGGTGTTACATTAGTAGTATTCGTCAGTTCACCGACAAAGGGTCAGCTGAAACAAATAGTATCGTTAATATGTATCCTGGTAAATTGTGGAGAAATCAGGTATTCGCTCTCGTTGGGTAAAAGAAGAATAATAGGTTGGGTCATATGTCGGTGTGGAATTGAAAGGTTGGGTAAAGAAGAAGGGAAAGAGTAGTAGTAAAGTAGATGTTAGTGTCGCCATCCAATCATATAGTAGTTTAATTCTTGATTACGTTATGTAATTGCAAAGGAGGAGTAGGTGCGACTCAGGTACATACGACTGAAAAAGTAGTCTGAAAAAATTAGTGCAGCACAGCACAAGTGTCCTGCCACAAGTTAGCCACCCCAACACTACTAAGTTATAGGATTAGCAACAGTTAACAATGAGATTTATACATTCATTAATATCAATTCTATCTGCGTCGGCAGTATTAATCAATGCTGCCAATGACTGTGATAACAATCTTAAAGGGTGTATGGACTTCAACAATTGTAATAATCCGTGTAGTCCAGAAACCCCCCCTAGTGAAGTGTCCACCAACAATGCCGCCGAGTCAATTGTCGTGAATGATCAAGGCGCATTAGAGAATGAAGAGGTTAGTTATTTGTTTGGTTGTTGTTTGTTTGTCACTTGTCTTTCTTTTTTAGCGTGTGCTTATTAATATTAATTTTCTTACACAGGTGGAAGTTCATGTTGGTGAGATGTTTGACCAGGCTGCTGATCGTTGGGAATACGTTCCATTCGGTGTTTCCCAAGATATTGCCACTATTGATTCGGATGGGGACCTCAATACCAATGTCTGTGTTTGTGGTAACCATCATCCTGACTTCCTTAATCCGTTTGATTTAGGATGTGATTCATGTGGGTGCTACTGGGAAGTTGTAGAAGGTTGTGTTGGTTTCAGTCAACCTTCACCTTCGACGGAATTGGAATGGAAGTGTTGGGCATGTTCTCCGCCTGTTGAAGGACTTGAATTACAGGCATGTAATCCAAGGTGTAATAAGCGGCCACGCACGACACTGCGTCAGGATGAGAATGGCCCGATTGTAGAGGAAGAGAATGTAGAACCCTACATTGAGCAAGCTGCTGCTGCTGAGGAGGAGGAGGAGTTCGTATCGGAAGAGCTTAGACAAGATCTACTTCTTGCTGATATTCAATATGCCAAGTCCAACGCTGATTATCCAACCCAGCCTCCTTGTGATGAATCAG
>Ga0214477_101351_pt1 | contig 12241 bp, 7 predicted proteins | sample M1_20Mar14CPVII9_FD_165058 | JGI IMG/M metagenome (GOLD analysis project Ga0214477, IMG submission 165058) | Marine eukaryotic communities from Monterey Bay, California, United States - M1_20Mar14CPVII9sort6BwellC16 | ecosystem: Environmental > Aquatic > Marine > Unclassified | place: USA...
ACACACCATCAGCACACACGCATTCGTGTAGTTGTTGGAGCCTCAATCCACAACAAAGGGGAGTATAACTAAGACGTTTCTTGTACTTATCTTTCGCTTCACGAGGTAGATACTTTAGCAGGGAAACTGAATACGTGTTGCTCTTTGACACATCATCCCATACAACCCGCTGGTCAGGACTGAAGCTGTTTGTCAAAACAGTATGTTCATGGTCCATGTTATGTGTATGAAACGAATATACGGTTAAATTATTAGCGGTGGTGAACGATGCCGGATCGATAATAATATTGCAATGGTTATTGCAATGGTACGGTATAGGCGTTGTTTGTTATTTTATTGCATATAGCAAAAATTGCAGCACAATAATGGCAGTGGCGGTGATGTGACTAAAAGACGAATGCAATCTAAAGTAGAATATACTGTTATACTTGCAATACACAACATGATTAGTATATGAAGATAAGGAAATGATCTGACTTCTTCATAATATTTTGTTGTGCTTTTGACTTCTTCATAATTGGGAGTCCGAATACTATACATTTTTCGTTTCACATTAATGTTATCCCCGGCCTACCCCTTCGGAGTTTTCAATGGTGAAAACTGAAGGAGGGGAGTTATTGTTAGACGCCGAGCCCGGCCTTCCTTTCTTTCCTTTCTTCTTCATGGGGCTTTTAGTTGTTGTATCATTTGGTCCTTTCTCTTCTCCCTTCTTCTTACCGAATTGACCACCAGTACTACGGTTCTGATTCGATCCCCTCTTCTGCTTCTTACCTACTGCCTTTGGAGTGATGACATTAGATGATGTTGCTGTTGATTGCTGTTGATCGTTTCACTTAAATATGTTTGTAGATCTTCTTGCATCTGTTTTGTAATATTATTGCTTCCATTATATGGGGAGTTAATGGATGGGCTTTCATTCTTGATGTATGAGCCCCGAGCGGTGGAACAAATAACGCCTTATAATTCTCTTTCCCTTTGTATTGAACTGGCTGATACTCGTGCACCTCTCTCTTTCCCTCATCACTATTAATGAGATGACACACCTCATAATGATAGTCGTCCTTTGTTGATGTATTCCGCCTTGTTCCCAATCGAACACGTACCAATAAGAGGTGTTCCTTTGGACTATTCCTATCATCCTTGTTGATTGTTCTAATCTCTTCTGAGGTAATACCCAACTCTTCAAACGTTACAATACATTCTCTATCGTCCTTCCCTCGATTAAATGCACTAACTAATAAACTATGACTAACTGATACATATACATCATCCTCATCAGTAATACCTGACACAATACGAAGTGGAGGAACTAATTGCTTGAATGATGTGGTTGTATTTTGACTAACTTTTGTATCCAATAACAACAGAGCAACAGCCTTACGCAGCGGGAGATGGTTGTCCCATGCCGTCGACGCCATACTGACGATTAATGCCGTTAATAGCACTACAAACTTCAATGGATGGTGTAATAGATGGCGTATAAATGTAGAATAAAGATATAACGTGGATGTGTAGATTTGGAGGGGCTGATACTTCTTTTATGCGTTGCAAAGGATGTCATACAAATCGGATGATACCACCACTAAATAAAAATTAAAATATGAATATCTCAGCAACTAGACATAAGTTCGTGACACTGAAACAACCTCTGAGATCGTGTAGAACAATATTGGGCTGGCGTATTGGGTGGTAAGTGTGTTTTGCGTCGACGACGGCGGCGGCGGCAGTCGATTGAGTAAAGATTACTTCATTGCAATAAAAAAATGACGTAGGTATTTAGTTTGAGTTGATGGTGCACCAGCCCATAGTAAGTAGACAATCAGACACAGCGAGCGTAGCTGGAGTCTCTTCACAAACATTAATTGTCTGGATTGCATGTGCGCATTTTTGTCTTGCACATCGGGATAGCAATCCCAGAAAATGAGAACACTGATGTCAAATTTGGATCTAAAAAAAAACTTTTTTTTTGATGACGACGAAATAGAGCAAAATCGATAACGAATAATTAAATGACAATGGAGACGATAAACAATGGTAAATATAGTTCACAATGCTCTAAAATAATCGTGCGATCATCGCAGCATCTTCTCCTGTTTTGATTAGAGCTAAATTGACTAAGAAATGACAATTCTTGATTTTCTACGTGTGCTTGACTTTGCGTAACTAATTGATTGGTGGTGTGTTTGTAAACAAAACCAAGAAATGAATACAAGATGTGCACTCTTTTGTCATTGCTCCACAGTTGCTACTAACCATTCATTTCATTTACGAGTCACCTTAACAATCATTAAACAGATAACAAGTTGTTCAAGTCCAAGCAAGATCAAGACATGTAGAGCGTGTGTGTCAGTCAAGCTTAGAAGTTTGTCTCTCCTCTCTTTGAGACTACCATTTGTATGGATGATGGTACAAGTTGGGCCCGACTCGGCTGAACCAGCGGGGCTGGCAACAAATATATGGGCTCCATCATCCATTCGGAAAGGAAATGTATACCCTACCATGACAACTGTGGACCACGTTAAGCCAAAGGCAGCAAAGGTGGCACGATAGTCAATGGCAGCCGTGGATTCTATGTAAGACTGACTGTATCCTATACAACACACATCGAGAGTGGAAGATTAGTTGAGGTTTCAAGTTTCAAGCTTTAGTATATTAATAATTCTATATCAAATATATAAAACGATGGCGTTGAGACACTATGAGTATGGCTCTGAGCTGCTCCTCCTTGTGAGGCCTAACCGCACTGCCACCATACTCTGAGTCGGCAAAACGCATTAAAAGAGGCTAGTCGAGTGAAAGTCATAACCCATAATCTGGGGGCGAGTATGGACATTGATGAAGTGGTAGAGTGATGTCAAGGGAGCATTATGCAGACCGAAGATCACATTCCCTGCCCCGGCGAGAAGTTGGGAGACTTGAGAACTCTCTCCCGTTGCATCTAGTGACGGAACTCACTGTGAAGGGATACATCAGTTTTCACTTGGAAACTCATTTTGGATCCACCCTTTGGTTCAACTATCTGTCTCTCTCTTTGGTGCATGGTATCCGGTATCTTTTGGTATCCTATTTTAGTGTCTTCTCTTGTAGGATCATAGTAGCACCATGATATCGTTATGATATTGCCATGATATTGCCAAGATATCGGGTATGTGATGTCATGCCATGATATCGGGTATGTGATGTCATGCCATGATATCGGGTATGTGATATCATCATCGAGTTGTCGTGATGTTGTCATGCATCATGATGTCATGCCATGATATCATTGCAATGTCTTTTTAATTTTTCATATATCGTTATCAAATTTATACAGTTGATTGTTGATTGTAGTGCCTTCTATTGAGATCAATAGAGCTTAGAGCCTAGAGCATATCATTATTTCTATTAAGTACCGCAATAGTCTTCCCTGTTGCCTCAATTTATATATCATTAGCATCCGATAGTAAAGCTAATCCATATCTAACGTCTAATCATCAAGATGTAGTATGATTTGATACGGTTGATTGTTGAATGAGGTGTTTTCTATTGCAATAGATACTAATCATAACTCTTTCATCCCCACGCTCTACTTACTATTATCGAGACATATTGAACTGATTGCCTGAGATAGATTTATATGCAGCACCCGGCTGTGCATCATTAATAACATCTAAATTGCCTATTCCGTCTAATCACCGAGATATGCAATTGGTGGAGAGTGAGTCGTCATACACGTAATGTGCAATAAAGGCTTATTATTATTGTGTGGTTGTAATTGTAATGAATCTTTTGTAATATAATATTCACTATTGTTAGCACATACACGTAACGGCGGCAAAATAAACCACCAATACTATTGCAATAATATTATAGGGCATCGATGATCTGCGGCGACGGTGGTAGTTGGATTGCGGCTCTAGTGGGTGGCAACTTTCTCACAAGCAATGAGCGTTAGAGCGTTTTATTGGAGGCCGTTTGGTGGTTGTCTGTCTATTGGAAGGCATTGGATTTCTCGCGTAAGATCAAAAATCACAAGCCAATAGTCTGTGAAAACTGCTGCCGATAGGCCTTGAAGTCACCTCACAGAACTTCTCATGCCTGAACCGTTTGATGAATATGATTGAAAACACTTGGTGACTATCTTCATTGTGAAACTTGAGTCGGCTGTCGATATGTGTATGCTGTCATGTACGGATACTACCGAGGATGAACCTCACATGTCGACGCTAAGTTGTCAGCTCGATGGATCATTGAAGATGGGAATTGAGTGGGAGATAGGTGTTTGAGCTGCAGCACCTCCTTGTGAGTCGAGCGCACCAGCCTGTCTCTGGATTGATTGTTCGTAGGAAGTGCTTTTCAAAGGAGAGCATGAAGGTGCCGAATTGAGTATGCCTAAGTTATTGTCAGTATCTAGTTCTTGCCTTTCCTATTCCTTGCATGCAGACACGACAGATGACTCTATGAAACTCGGATGTGTGATTGTCTTGCAAAGGAAGGCACTGATGATATGCGGTAGTTCTACACCGACCTCACACCGCCTTGCGGCGGTCGTGGCCACGGCCTGTGTAGTAAACGAATGCGGCGGAGTGAGGAGAGGACACAATTGTGGGAGAACCTTATAATCGGACCCTCCGATCCCACTCCTAATACAAAAAATAAAGCTAAAACTAAAACTAAAACTAAGATGTCAAATTTGGATACATTAGCTGTACATAAGCTGATTTGCAGTACGCTCGCTGTGTCTGCACATAAAAAGCTAGTTCTATCAATTCCATACGATACGATACTTACTAATTTTACGATGTGGCACAGTTCGAACACGTGGAATGTTTTTGATTTTTACAAGTGTAACCTATTTGATCTGATCATAGAGTTGTGCCTTTAAATCAACCACACAAGTTGTGCCTTTTGACCAACTTACAGTGACCGACGCTCAGTCTGTGAGCTCACAGACCACTGCACCTTATCTAGCCAATCTACCCACTCGTCATATGAGAAATGAGAATTGTACCCCATTTTCACACACTGGATATTCCTAAAACTAATCACATTACTGCCACATAACAAAAACCAACAGTGAATCCATTCACAAACTGTGCTCATCAAACAACCCACACCAGCTATCTTGTCACTTCAGCCAACGAGTTGACCTGACACTTCAACCACATGAGCATGATTTTGTGATCATACTCAACTGATACCCGCGTGCCAACCTACAGATGACAAAGTCACCTAAACTATGCCCAAGCACAGCAAATCACAATCACAAGAAAGGAAGAGTCTGAAAACAGATTATTTCATCCAATCAAATTGAAACACACGAGTTGATCACTTACCAAACAATACTAACCAAATCAACGACACAAGTTGAGTAATCACCAAATCAAGAACAACACCACGCCTACCAAACAACGCACTCGAGTTGCATCCATCAAATTCAAATCAACCACACTCACAAGTTTTGCCTATCACACGATCAATCAAACATTTTAGTCATACAGCACACTTATCTAATCAACCACACGAGTTGTGTTATTCCTAGATCAAATCACACACAGAGAGTTGACCACAAATCAGCTCGTACAAAGTTGCACACTTTCCAAGCCAACCTCACAACAATTCAACACTGAAAGCACTATACAAAGTCAGCACTTATCATTATCAGCTCACCTCACACGAGTCCAGCCTACCATATTAAACCACCAACTCACTCGAGCTGTGCCAAATCAAATCGTCCTACTCAAACTGGCAGTTGTGCCTATGACCAATGACAACTCAAAGGAAACCAGAGACTTCGCCATGCCCACATTCATTTATTGAACAAGAAGCAACAATCATATTCCAGTGAGAAATCACATCACGCTCATAGATTAATGTAGCAAACATGACAAACTTCTCACTACCAAACCAATATAAGCACACCTACCTTACAACTCGCCCTGAGCGTAATCAAACCGCCAACCTTACCCCTCTCGTTCATCAACTTCTAAGGAACCAGACACTAGCATGGTACTATGCAACCGCAACTCCCAACATACCTTCGCCATACAATAAACAACAAAGATGAAACATTTCAAAAGTAACAATCAAACAAAGAGAACACTCACCAAGTTTCACACATTTACTCCAGCGACACTAAAGCCAAATCCAATTTTTGGGATTACACATATCTCAGTCTACCACATCACCAGATTTACACGCTTAAACATGACATTACGTTGCCAATTTGATCGAAACACTCGCCCAAATAGCAAAGACCATTAGCAAGACACTAAACTCACCCAAGTCCCAACGGGTATAAACGAAATCCCAATTCTAATCCAATTAACCTATCAAAGACCTAGGTGGCTTAGCCTCCCAATACTTGAATTACAATATCAGAAAGAGCGTGGAACAAGACATTCGTCAGATGTTCGCTGATTCCAACAAAAGGGCAATATCAAGGGCACTTCACCCAAATCGGTCAAATCACAACACGCACACCATAACATGCATTTCACTTGACACAACTAACAGTTAGTAACTTACCTCATTGAGGATACACTCGAACAACCGAGTAAATTCCAAAATTGCCATGGCAATAGCCCAAATACCACCCGAACTGCGAGCAAACATAAATCCAAATATCCCAAATACAAAACCATAGATCAGTGGTGTCAAAACCACCCCTACGCCCACCTATACACAAGTATACATTATCAAAGGCTAGCCAAAATGACAACAACATACCTGCTCAACAATACAGATCCACAGCCCACATGTACATTCTCACTCGGCACTGTTCATCTGACCAAGTTCCTCAACCAGATTTAACATACTTTTATGGCTGGACTTGCTAACCTCAACTGCACATATCCACTCACCAATGGCACGCTCAGCATATCACTTCACTTGCAATTCACTCTTACACATCCAAAATACTATTTATGGCCCGGTTTTGTGATGTGTATCCGATTGATGATGGATATGGACAGGTAAAATGCCTGCCATGACCGTCCACTTCGATTGATACATGTCCATGATTGGATGCCTAGATCAGGGGCATATAACTGGTAAATTATCCCAGTTAAAGGCCACCTAGGACTCACTAACAAATAACTAATTGTCGTATCATATCAGTAATGCTGCCCAAAGGTGCAGCGGCCAAGGTTTCCCAACACCCAACGGAGCCCCGGAATTTAGGCGTCGCTTGCGTCGTGGTTGTTCCGAGCGTAAAGGTGGTTGGGTGATATGCAACGCGTGGAGGCTTGTAAAGACTTGCTTGCCTCAGACTCAGACCTCCTGCATAGGTGGGACTGATTGGAAACCTCGAATAAAGAATCTCTCCCCTCGAAAGGTGTCGTCATTCTAGTGGGAACCAAGAGGGAAGAGGAGAAGAGTCATGAGCTCATTTTCCAATGATCAAGCAAGTCAACACAGTGATACACGAAGTATATCACCCAATCCATCAATAGTCCGAGCTCTTCAGATATACAAAGAAAGATTAATTTTTGATCCCCACCCACCCACACCTATAAAACATACTCTGTTCACTCACCAATATAACCTCTGTATTTGGACGATAGTTTCAGCATCAACCAGTCAGTATACTGAAAGACATCTACACCCAAAGTTTCAACACAAATATCAAATACCATCTACTTCCATTCCAATGCATACCACCACCAGAACTTTAAACATATACCCCAGAACAATAATGATATACTGAATAAAATTTGGACAGCACTTCCCCCACCCGTTCCTTTAGATCATACTCAACCCTATGCTCCACGTGTAAAAGCAAAAGTTGAAAAAAGTCGTGATTTCAGTGAGAGTGCCGAGCGAAGGGTAAAATTCTAGAAAAACGACTGAAAACGACCGGTATCCTTTATAATTCACAAATCCCCTCGAAACTACTAGAACAATGCTGCTTCTTTGCTCCGATACTACATAACTACAAGTGCTAGAGATATGGTATTATACCAACGTACTCTCGATATGATCGTCCTAGATCTGTCTCTTTGCTTGTGGTGTGGTGATTGTACTTGTGTATCATCACTGATGTAGGCTATGGTAAACACTCGTCCTATGTAGGTAGAGATTAGATGAACTCCTAGAAAATTAAAATAGCCAAGTATTGATAAATAACATCAAATCGTCACGTTCTAGAAAGAACACACCAGCGTTAAAAGCACCCTCGTCTCTGTAGTCCAGGTCCACATACCGAAATCTACTTTCGACAATGGAACCTTAGCTTTTACTCTCCGCCTTACGTCTTCACATCTCTCCGCTTTTCTCACATTTGCATAGCGTTAATGTCCGCACTATATCCATCACTAATTGCCCCAACACCCTGTGCACCATCCTTACAACGATGTAACTGATCAGGATCGCAATTACCCTTAAGCCACGGATGTGTCAATGCCTGTTCAGCAGTGTACCGATACTCAATACTGTATGAGAGCAGACAGCTCACGAATGCCATAGCATCATCGGTCACATCACGGAAGAGTTCATTGGGGAATTGATATTCGCCCTGAACAATTGACGCCTTAATAGCTTCATCGTTCCGTCCATAGAATGGTGGCGCACCCGATAGGAGCATGTAAACAATCACGCCTAAACTCCATAAGTCACATGCCTCGGTGTAACTCTTCTTAAGGACCTCGGGTGCCACATAGTATGATGATCCAACGACACGGCTTAACCGATGGCCAGGCGTATAGTGAGTGGACAATCCAAAGTCAATTAACTTGAGGGGGGACCAAACATCCTTGCCAGATTCGAGGACCCAATTCTCTAACTTGAGATCACGATGGCAAATGTGTCGGGAGTGGAGGAATGATACTGCCGAGAGCATTTCTGCAACAGTCTTGGCTGTAGTAAGTTGATTTCAAACAGGGGGGGAAGTGAGGATATATAGAGTTAGTGTGAATCCATTCGATGAAATACAGCATATTGTATACATGATATGAAACAAAAACTCACCAGCATATGCCTCAGTAACACCATGTTTAGGATGTGTAGTTAACAAATGGAACAAATCGCCGCCCCTACCTAATTCTGTTATGATGAACAATTCATTATCAACACAGAATACATCAAACAACCTAATAACATTATCATGTCCACGTAATTCCCTCAGTACATTCACCTCCTCTTGTAACTTTGCAATATATTTAGGATCATTACGTAACATTACACATTTACATGCAAACTTTTTACGTTTCCCTGATTTGTTGGAATGGTGTCCTTCCGCTTCGCCGCGGGAGGCGATACATACTTGTCCATATGATCCCTTCCCAATGACTAAATCACGATGTAGTAAGTATGCAGGACGACGTTGTGTGGCATCTAACGTTGATGATTGTTGACCAAGGTTGGAGGAGGATGCAGCATCTTGAGATGGTGGCGTGACATTATTAGCAACGGCTCCTCCGGGGTAGTGGAATTGATTGGATTGATCTGGATATTGATCATTATTATTATTATTACTGCCACCACCACGTCTAGTGTTAGAACTGCGATGATTAGAACGTGAGCGTCTTCGACGATTTTCACCCCCTCCGTCGTCATCACGTCCAGATCGATGTGATCTATTATCGCCGCCATATCCTCCACGCTGATGCTGCTGATCGGTGCCTCCATACGGGGCTTGAGGTTGTGGAGCCTGCTGCTGATGTTGATGATAATGAGCTGGAGTTGTACCAAATTGTCCGCTAGTCGTTCCTCGCTGTTGCGAGTATTGATGTTGACTCATAACTTGAGTTTGCATATTCTAATTTTTAGGGGTACTGATTAGTCTATTGCGGTCTGCTATTAAATAATTGATTTGTACTTTTTCGGTGCCTTTTGTTTTTGTTGGTTGGAAGTGCAGTAGTAGTAGGTGGTATTAAATTTACCACAACAAAAAGGATTGATACAATGAAATACGGCCTCAACTAACTGAATGATCCAAGCAAAATCGTCGGATCAGTGTTTGGCTAGTGTAAGAAATGGTGTTGATGATTTTTGCCACTCCGTCTTACTGGCGTGAGGTTTGTATATAGTTGTTTTTGTGTTGTAAGTTGATTGTAAAAAAGGATACCGGTGTGATTTTGTTGCAGTGGATGGGGTAATAGAAGAGAGAAGAAGAGGAGGCACCGTGTTAGTTTTTATGGTGGTGGATGTAGGTGGATGAAGAATAGTAAACAAACAAGGTTCATGGTATGATGCAAACGTATGTATAGTGGTGAGTATATCCGCTTCATTTCCCAAACATTTATAAAAATAATAAATACACCACTTCCCTCCACCAACCTAACATGTGTTAATGGGGATCTAGCCGTTGACAATTAATATGATATGAATAGAACCATATATTGGTTGCAACATCACGGCCGAAGAACAATGTGTTATAGAGATCGCGCGAAGGCCAGTATATGTCTATCCGTGGTATAGTGTGCACACAAAAATCATGTAACCATGATGATTCATCGACGGCTTTCCTGATGCTTATCACAACAATCGGTCTGCATGACAATCGAAGAAATCCTCTCTCCGCAGCATAGAGTCGCAGCTGCCGACTATAATAATTGCAATTATCACTCATGCCTGCACTTAACGCACGGCGTCGATTAGTAACTCACTCACCTAAACTAAATATTTGCCACGTTTATTATTGGGCAAAAAATTCAAAGCACGCTTGCTTGCTAAAATTGCAATGAGATTGAAGAGGATGATAGTACAGACTCACAGACTTGAGCTTTCCTTCATTAATTGCTACAATAAACAACAACCAACATACGAAAAGGAAAATGGGTGCACTTCTAAACTTGCCACTGCTTTCATTGGCATTCGAGGTAAGATACCTCAATTGAAGAAACTATCATGGAAAGATATCGCTACTTTCGATCATTTAATAGGGAGTCTACTTACTCCAATTGGACTCTTTCATCAGCCAGTACAAAGTGGCAAAGAGTCGTATTATCTACATATGCATTGTGAACTTGTGCTAACATAAGTTACTACGGCAAAACGGTATCCCCTCCGAGATCCACCGACCATTAATAATAAGAGAGAGAGCCAGAGATTGTAATACCCCTTTACTATTGCTACTTCCATATTCAACCAACATCATTACATAATTAATTCAATTGAAACATAGAGGTTAATACGATATTATGTCATCTACTGCTCCCAACCCATTCGATGACGGTATCACATTACAACCAACAGCCAACAGCAGCAATAATACCACGAAACAAAAAGCAGACAGAAGAGCCGAAAGACGACGTCAAGAAGCTGTATCAAGATTAGTTGTTGATGCTACACGTCCACCGGATTTTCTATTAGAAGAAACAACAATAGCCGCCGCTGACAAGGATAGAAAAGATGATGAGTATTCTAATTTGCATGCATTAGAAACAATCAAATTAGAAGCAAAGTTACGTTCACAGCAACATTCAACATTATTATTAGCATCTACCGTTGCATCATCAATTGAACGTGGATTAGATCGAGAGTTACATACAGAACTGCTCAAGCAGGGTAAAGATGCACAAAATGTAATTAGTAAGATATGTCATGATCATTCAGAAGATTTTTTAGAAAGTGTTGGTAAAGTTGTTGCTGCATTATGTGGACCGTGTGAGGAGGTTAAGAGTAGTTTAAATGAGGTGAGATCTTTATTATAAAGATGGTTTGCGTAGGTATAATAATTTGTTGGGTATTCCCTGGCCGTGTATTCTTTGCAATAGAATGTTTGGAATTATTATATTAATTTTGCTTGTTCAAGTTCTTACTAATACCGTTTTCTTCATCTTATAATACAAACACAAAGGCAAATCTAGAATTACAAAATAATACGGGACATAGCATGTTAGCATCATCTATCCGTCTTGAACGGTTCCGTCATTCTGATGCACGGGCTCGAACACTGACATCGGTGGTCAGTGCCTGTCGCCGAGTAGCAGTCCTATTAGAGAGGGCACGAAAGCAAGCTTCATTGGGAAGACCACGTGCAACAATTGATGCTGTTGAGGAGGCACGTGCTTGCCTAACTGCGCCACTTAGTAGCCTTATACGCGGGGACGGTGGGGCTGATATTTTGATGGGTTTGGGAATTGGAGAAGCAAGTACGATTAATAATGCTAATAACCCAAACACTTCATCAGAAGATGCAGCAGTTGCAACATCCACAACCAATCCTACGGCGACTGTTCTTCGGTTAGAAGATACACCCTTTGGGTCACGAGCAATGCAAATGCTACCCAAAATTGAAAATGAGGTATTAATGGGAGCA
>Ga0214477_101353_pt1 | contig 12218 bp, 16 predicted proteins | sample M1_20Mar14CPVII9_FD_165058 | JGI IMG/M metagenome (GOLD analysis project Ga0214477, IMG submission 165058) | Marine eukaryotic communities from Monterey Bay, California, United States - M1_20Mar14CPVII9sort6BwellC16 | ecosystem: Environmental > Aquatic > Marine > Unclassified | place: USA...
AGTAAAGAACCAAGTAATCGTAAAGAATACACGTATATCAGTCTAGGGATATACAACGATAGCCCCTGCAGTCTATTGACGCTGCATACTATGTCGGATAATGAACGATAATCCACTGTCGTTAACATCTGGGCAATCTTTGGCCGTCTAGAGCCCCCCTAGAGATGTAGGCTGGCAAATATACTGATGGATTGGCATTGCCTGGGTATCTAACAAGTTAATAAACACTTGCAGCACCTTTGTAGAGGTGCTGGTTGCACTTTTACAGCCATGTGTAGGCCGACATCTCACCTCAGATTGGGCCAAAATTTCCAAATCAGCCCAACATTTGGCCACACCAACCCCTGTTGTGGTGGTTTGTGGTGATGATGGCACATGTACAATGTTGTAATGGCAATCAAGTACCCATGCAGCAGTCATTTACCACCTTCAGCACATTTCTAGAGATGAGGGCAACACTTTTACAGCCACTTGTTGGCAGATTTTGTGTGAGAAAGACTTCGAAACCCAACCAACATCTGGGCAATGCTTTGCTGTCTAGCACCCCCCTAGAGATGTAGGCTGGCAAATATACTGATGGATTGGCATTGCCTGGGTATCTAACAAGTTAATAAACACTTGCAGCACCTTTGTAGAGGTGCTGGTTGCACTTTTACAGCCATGTGTAGGCCGACATCTCACCTCAGATTGGGCCAAAATTTCCAAATCAGCCCAACATTTGGCCACACCAACCCCTGTTGTGGTGGTTTGTGGTGATGATGGCACATGTACAATGTTGTAATGGCAATCAAGTACCCATGCAGCAGTCATTTACCACCTTCAGCACATTTCTAGAGATGAGGGCAACACTTTTACAGCCACTTGTTGGCAGATTTTGTGTGAGAAAGACTTCGAAACCCAACCAACATCTGGGCAATGCTTTGCTGTCTAGCACCCCCCTAGAGATGTAGGCTGGCAAATATACTGATGGATTGGCATTGCCTGGGTATCTAACAAGTTAATAAACACTTGCAGCACCTTTGTAGAGGTGCTGGTTGCACTTTTACAGCCATGTGTAGGCCGACATCTCACCTCAGATTGGGCCAAAATTTCCAAATCAGCCCAACATTTGGCCACACCAACCCCTGTTGTGGTGGTTTGTGGTGATGATGGCACATGTACAATGTTGTAATGGCAATCAAGTACCCATGCAGCAGTCATTTACCACCTTCAGCACATTTCTAGAGATGAGGGCAACACTTTTACAGCCACTTGTTGGCAGATTTTGTGTGAGAGCAGCAGTAACACCTGAACGTTTAGTAGAGTGATTGGTTGGTGAAAACTTTGGCTTTGCGCTGAGAGGAGTATCTTTATCACGTTTCTTTGATTGATCTTGTTGCTGCAATACTGGTGTAAGTTGTTGCAATGGTGATTGTTGCAATGGAGAATGTTGTAGTATTGGTGATCGTTGTGAAGAAGTTGATCGGTTCGATAGACGACGCATAAGACCAACAACAGGAGAGGTTTCACCCTCCTTGCCTCCCGTATCATTTCGTTTGAATAGGCGATTCATGATGGACCTATTGCCTCTCGATTACCATGGTCAAAGATGTAGTGAATTATATATGAGAGTGATCAATGAGACATATGTAAAGATTTGACAGCTGTTTTCTACGGTATCCTATGACGTCATTACAGGATATAAATACTGAATTGCTTATTTAGATCGTCGTCTTGTTGCCCAACGGTAAGGCGCCCCTGACTACGGATCAGAAAACTATATGTTATGATTTATTATATCGTACAATACCTACTACTCACAATCCCAATACTTCCCAAGTTTGAGAACCCGCACAAGGCAAATGTTGCTATAGTTATTGCTCTGGGGGAAATGTTTCCTTCCTGGATCATTAATCCTAGTTGGGCATGAGCTGCAAACTCATTCACAATGATCTTAGTCCCTATCAAGCTTCCTACTTGCAAACAGTCTGACGGTGGTGTTCCCATCTAGTGTTGGGCGGTCTGTGAAACAAGGAAATAACAAATGAGTGTGTCAGTAGACAAAGTATAGTATGTTCAGAGAAGCCATAAAGTAGCCTACTTACAAGCCATGCAATGGGATAGAAAAGATAACTGCAATCAAAGAAAGAATAGAAAGATAAGAGAGTTTACATTCTGCCATTCCATGTTAGTATTGACCGTAATATTTTATTGCTCACCTGTTGATGTTGAAGAATGAAAGATCAACATTGATCAAGTTGCCAGCGCCTATCAACCACCCATCAAGCATTGCAATTAAACTGATTATCGCAATAAGCTGGGCTCCAATATTCAACACAATTGGTAAGGCATCACTTCCACCGCTTACTGCCGCGCTCATTATACTTACATCTGTTGACGGCGCCATTTCAAACTCTAATATATTGTCACTACCCTTGTTGTTTTTTGTCTCTGGATACGACAGCTTTGAAATAGCCAGGGCAGCAGGAGCTGACATTACAGTTGCTGCCAACAGATCACTAGGGGAAGCACCAAAGCTGATATAAGCCGCTAAGAGGACCAGAAGAGTTGTTAATGTAAGACCGAACCAATATAACGCAAACGTAACTCATGTCCATGCTTACCCAAGACACTTCCAGCGGTTGATGAAAACCCGCTCGTCATTATAGCATGTAGTTCACTCTCAGTGACATCCCCTAGTGCAGGCTTGATCATTAGTGGTGCTTGGCTTTGATCCACGAACATATTAGCAATACAGTTGAATGTCTCTGTATGTTCAAGTTAAACGAAATGAATGTATGAGAAGATGAGGAAGAATATGACGAGACTGTACACCTCATTCACAGCAACTTACCAATAGGAGACGTACCCTACATAATATTAAGTAAGAATCAGATAATGGTACTCACACACAATGCACAACATGCAAGCAAGTGTCTTAAACTCACCATCATCAACGCTAAAGTCACACCAATCTTCTTCACAATAAAACTGATTATGCCAAGGTAGTTGCACACAGAGACAAAAGCCGAGAAGAAGAATATAACACTCAGGACACTGAAGTAAAATGGAGAGTATAGATAATATTCAGTTCCATCGGCTTGGACGAATGGCGAAAGAGAGCTCTATTTGGTATCATTGATTGAAAAGTTACTATGAGGAATATGAAGACGGAACAAAAAGATCAGTCAAGCACACAAACATTTGCAACACTCACATCAGCCAAATATCCATATACAAATGTAGAACCCGCTGTTGTGTAATTCAAAAAGGTTGCCACTTGTTGTCCTGCCCATTCGACTTTTGGTTGTTATAAGAAGTATAGATGAGCATGACACATGATATGAATCTAAGCAAATGAAAATGAAACTCGCTAACTTACATGCATTTGCCTTTTATGATCAACAGAGGTATATGATACGATCATTATGTGTAAGAAGGAGGGATCGAAATAAAACAATATCAACTTACTAACTTCCACTCGCAATATAAGCGCACCAAAGATAAATTGAATTAATATACCGGATAATATAGGTGACCATTTACCTGCTTCGGTTTGAATGAAGTTATCCATGTGAATAAAATGAATACCACAATGCCCAGTAACGAAACCAAATTGTGTACATCTGTGACCATAACACCCGCAATTACAATCATCAGTATAATGCATAAAATAGCAGCGATTCTACTTTCACCCATCTTTTTTGATAGTAATAGAGTATCATTAATTGCCTTCTCTCTCTTCTCAAGACAATATCTTGGATTCCTTCATGCCTTTGTTTCACGCACGCTTACTAATAATTCATAGATTATGTAAACTTTCTTATAACCTTGATCTAATCTTAAATAGGCATCATCAAGCCATACCGTCAGGAAGTGGGCTTTGATTTGTCATTGGTTTCCAGCTATCTCCATGCTTTGTCTGCATTATATATTCGTCAATCATGGAATGGTTATATTCTCTACTATTCCATTGGTCATGTATCGTAGGGCCTTCTCCAGGAGTTGCCATGCTCTTAAAGATTGCATTTTGTATCAAGTCGTTATTCCAATAAGTATGATAAGATACATTGTCTGTTTTGAACCGTGGGTCGTAATATGTTGCTGTGCATACTACCTTTTGAAGCATATTCCACTCTCCATCGGTTTCTATTTGGTATAAAGGTGAAGCTTCGTCAATTACATGTGCAATGCCAAACTGATGATAGACGACATTTTTTGAATGTAGCAATTGCAATGGCTCTATGAACGTGCCGATTGGTACTCCTTTATCAGTATCAATTCTTAATATGTATGCTACTGCCTCAACATTGAAGGATGTTAATTGATATGTAGATTCACTTGCACACCGAAGGCATAGTGCTTTCAAATTGCCATTATTATTAGCATTCTCAGAATGATTCATCTGCTGTTCAGTTTTATCAGTACTACTGATGGTTCTCAAGGAAGCGCCTTCGTAGATACGGTTACTAATGTTATTGATACCATAGTTGTAACTCTCCAAGAATTCAGTGTATAAGCTTCGTTTCCAATTCGTTAATAATATATTCTTTGACCATCTAACCATTGGCGGTGGCGATAATAGATTAACAATAAGTACGCCCGAAACTGTTGCACCCACTATTAACGATATGTACCATTCTAATGTGACCAATATATTCGTATGCCAACATCTAACATATATACCACCATATCCTACTGTTGTGAAAGTTTGAGCACTTAAAGCGAACATCTTCTGGAAATTTATAGATTCATGCCCACCTTTACTGATACCTGCAAAGTTGTATCCAACCACATAGCATTTTTGATCGATAGACCAATAAATCAATGCAAATATAGTAACACATGCAAGACTTAGGATGAAACCGAGCAATATAATTGTGGGTATATTCAAGTTGATTATCGTCGAGAGGATGGGTACTCTGTATCTCCATTGGCGATTGATATGTCTGACGTATGGTTCTTCAATCTCATGTCGTCGTTTCGGTTGGAAGAATGTCTTTATCGTATTTACCATATTATATGAGTAGCATATATTATATATCCGTGTAACGTAGATCTCAACGACTTTGATAGATATCGATTGCAATGTATCTTAACGACAGCATTGATATCGACTATGAAATATCGATTGTTGGAGATTTAGGTACTTAATAGAAGAGGCAGAAAGCCGTGGATATGCAATAAGTAGGCAATAGCTTTAATCTATCCCCCACTTGCAATGCAAAGTTGCATAGTGAATAAAGATCTAAAAAGATACCGGACAAGCGTTCATTTTTTCTCACGACGGCAACAACTAACAACTCTACTGTTGCCCCTATTATTCATTACAATATAATACTTTCAGTCAATATGACAATCCAAGACGCTCAAGTTGTGTACGTTGTGGCACCGTCGGGTACTGGCAAGGTGAGATTTGATGTGATTAGCTGAACACATAATGATAATTTTTGTGCATATGATATGTCTCATAATTGCATGCCATATAAACTGATATAATTACAGTCATTTACTGGTGATTATCTTCAGGTAGTATATGGGTATAAGCATGTCGATGGAGATGGTCCTCTTAAGCATTGTGCCGTAGATCCCAAATACCGAGAGATGACCAAAGATATGCTTCAATTCCTTAGTGCCACTAGCAGCATCAAGGGGAGGAAAGATAAATGGGGGCCGTACTTTGAGGAAATCGCCAGAAGAACTGTCGATGCAGCCAAAGATAATGACAAAGTTGTTTTATCTCATGCTACATACAAGGAGGACATGCGTGATTTAGCCATTCAGGAGATCGTGAAGGGAGGTGAGATATGGATAAACTTAATTTTTGTGCATATGATATGTCTCAAAATTACTAGTATGCCCCTAACGACTCGTGATACAATATTGTATACATACAGGTGTTCCTAGGGACCATATTACGGTTATTGAATTGACAATTGATCCCTTTGTGAAACTTCGTGGCTGGTACCATCGTGGTAAACGTCAAGCTGAACAGAATGGAATTACAATGGAAGAAACTTGTAAAGGTTATCTCAAGTGGGAAGGCGATGAATTGACTGAAGATAAATACGTCAAGGCCGTGATGGCCACGATTCCGGAAGGTGGTACTCTGGATGCTGGCTATGAAGATTGCCCTATTGCAAAGAAAGTGGATGTATCTGGACGTGATATAACCCATTGTGATAATGTTGATAAGGCACTTGAGCTTACTCGTTCAGATGATTGGTCATACGAAAGTATTTGTGCTAAAGTCCTTCCCCTGGATGAAGCAAGGGATGCAGAAATGGTAGCAACGGGTAGTATGGATGAATTTGGAAAGATCATGGCAGAGCTTGCAACAAATCCAGCAATTAAAGATGACGAGAAGGATACGGATGAGGTGAAGGAGCTGAAGAAAAAGCGTCGTTCAACACTCATACAGGCAAAGTCGTGGAAAGAATCATTGAGGGGAATGGACATTGGGAAACTTGACTTGGAGGATGAAGAGTAAGAACATATTTTGTGGATGGGAAATTGTAAGCAAAGATCACAAAGTTTAGTGAAAGAAGCAGACCAGATAACCTTAAAAAGCTTGTCTCGATAATGCATCATCTAGTTTTGACAATCTATCCTTATCAAGACGAGAGAAAGATAAAGAAGTAAAGGAGATAAAGCCGAAACGCTGTTCACTCGTTCAAAAGATTTGGACTTTGGGAATATTGATTGGAAGACGACCTAAAATAATTCATTCATATTTCTATTACGAAGAGGGTATTCTTAGAGTTTATCAACGTGTACAAAGTAGAAGACAAAGGACTCTAAAAATTTGCTCGACCTAGGTACTTAAACTATTCTCTTTGGCTTGTTAGGCTCAAAGAACTCCTTCTCTTTCTCTTCTACATGCGCTTGATATTGAACTGCCCAGTCATCATCCTCATTGCTTTCTATCTTCTTTGTTTTCCCCTTTTCATCACTTTCATTTTCACTTTTAAGCTCTTGCTCTTCTAAATAGGCTTGATATTGGGCACCCCAGTCCTCCTCATCATATTCTACACCATTTGCAAGTTCCATTACTTGAGATATTCCTGTATAAGGAGTCTTTTGCCATTTAGATACATTGACACACAACAAAGGTGAGTGATACATGCTTTTTAAAGTTCCATAACTTGAGATACTCCTTCGTATGGAGGCATCTACACAAAGAATCGGAAAGCGATTAGACATAAACGAAAACCCAACTACCCAACACAGACTGAAATAAAACAAAAAAGCACTTACTCTGATATTATACTTTTCGGCAATAGCTGGAGGTAAGAATCTACCGCCAACGAAATGTCTACCCTTGAACTTCTTGGCTGATAATTTGGGAGCTGTCAGACTAATTAACACATCTGGACTAAAGCTTGTACCCGTCAAGTCGCCACCATCTACGTCCCAGCCCGAAGGTACATCTACACTGACCAGTAACTTTTGTTCTTTCTTCTGCAACTCCACCATATTTGCAATTGCAGAGGCAAATGGTTCTCTTGGAGCAGTACCATGAAATGAAAAGCCAAATATAGCATCCACAATTATATCATATCTTTGTTGACTATCGTCTTCTTGAACATTATTAATCTCATCTAGTATTGGTATCCCCATATCTTCACATTGTTTAACTAAGTTGATGAAATGAGTTTTAGTTGATCGTTTTGGATAGACTATTGTTGCACCAAAACCAAAGTGAACCAAGTGCCGAGCAGCTACTAATCCATCTCCCCCATTGTTTCCAGGTCTTGATAATAAAGATGTATATGAGTTATGAGCAAATGATATGAGAGCACATCATGATATACTCTTGACACAATAAAAACACCTACAAACTCACCCACAAACTAGAAGTATATGTTTCTTCTTTTTATCATCGGTATCAATATCCTTGGCTACATCGTATACAGCTTCCGCCACAGATAGTCCAGCCAACTCCATTAGTTGTTCTGTGTAATAGAGTTGCAAAAGATACATCTCTAGTGAGTTAAGTATGTAATACAACAAAGAAAGAAGTAGGTAAGCTTACCTAAACTAAATCCCGGTGTAGACATTAATTCAGCATCCAAATCAGCTGCATCCTGTGCATTCAAGTAACCAGTATCTAGTGACATGGTCAGTGTTGTATCAGTGCATTTATTATTATTGCTGTTGTATCTTGACGGTGCCGCGATTGTAGATGAGGTAAACGGAGATACAGCAGTAACTGCTAATGAAGCAAATGTAGATGAGGATAGGATGAGGTTACGACGTGTGGATATAGCCAGGAGAGTGGTAGCACTGCGTCTAATCGATGATATCATCTTATTACCTCCTTTTTTTGAGTGAGAGGCTTGAGACTTCTCATCCCTAGAATCTTTACCCCTCAATCCCTTGAAGGGGGTGATCATTTATGTATGATCCAGTATTTAAAAGTAAGTATGGTAACTTTATAGATCACCCCATATAAGTACCAGATATTTTACCCCTGGACATAAAGAGTTGTAAGTTGTTGAGGGGAGAGGAGGCATGGGATATATGTAGGTATCAAAAGCAACAAAGCAACATGAAATCAATTGCAGTAGTCATCATAAGTACCCTCTTTATTACAGTGGCATCAGCCAATAAGATTAGCTGTAGTAAGGATGCAGCAACAGCCGGAAGCTCGCTACAAAACGCTAGGAAGAATTTGAAGAAAGCCAAGAGGAGTTGTCCATTGTCAATGATTCCATCTAAAAGAGAAAAGTGTCTATCTAATCTCTCTAAAGTATCTGATAAGATGAAGGAAGTTAATGAACAAGTTATTGCAATGAGTGAAGATTGTGCTGGTGTAAGTTTGTAGTTGTACTGTTTTATGTATATGCTATTTGTTTTGCTTTTGTGCACAAGATATGTCTCACACTTTCATCATTGTAGGAAGGATATCTTTCATCATGCAGTACCAACGTAGCCGAGTTAGAAAAACAAATACAATCAACAGTAGGTGAAGTCAAAGAAGCCATTGATACGTGTCCAGATAGTGCAGCTAGTTGTACAAGGGCAGTGACCAAGACATCGGCATATATTGCAAAGGATATTAATAGTCTAACTAAAGCTATCGAAGAATGTAATCCATCTGCTGTTGAAGATAAGAAGATATTTACAACATATCTAAGGTGACTATGGAGTATATAATATGTTTAGTAAGATTATGTAGAGAGGATCTTATGGGAAATGAAAGGATTTTGAAAGGCCATTATTAGTAGTAGATGTACTTAAACAATCATTAACGAGATTGTTATCATCTAGATAAACTTGAGCATTCATTATATTCATGTACCGTAGTTACTTTACATCATAATATCAAGATACACGCTATCTTGAAGACATCGTCCTCCAAAACTATATACAAAGTGTTCTTTCCCATGGCTGAATAATAGACCTCTCATTCAAAGTAGCAATATTCGTCATCGTCACCATGCCAAATACAGCTCATTGGGTCCACTTTCCCTTCATTCAATTCATCAAAGAATGCATCAGATGTAACCTCCAAACAACGACTTACATAATCAGTCAGTTCTCTAACATCAGCCTCCAACCCAGGCACTTCTAATCCAACTCCAGCGGTCAACGCTGACCCCCCTCCCTCACGTAACATCTTCAATGTCAGCTCAGGTGATGGCCTACAGGGTGTCAAGAGGTGCAAGTGTTAGATATAATGTATGTTATTGTAAAAGAGAAAAGACAAACAACAAGATACATACCGACCAAAGAATATTTGATGTTCAAGTGGTACCCAAGCGAATGAGAAGTAATTCCCTTCACCAATAACAACTAATTGACCTTCCATGAATTGATGATTTATAAATCCAGGTTCAGCTGCATGTCCCTGTCCTGGGAAACGGGGTAGTCGTTTCGTACCCCATTTCTTGGCAGATGCTTCTGATAATTGTATAGGATCTAAACTCGTTGGTCCGTGTGGTAGGTTAGGATTATTGGGTGATAAGTCAGCTGTGAAACTAATTTCACCTCGGGGAATATTGGCATCTCCAGTAACCTTGTAGGCAACTAATGTATCTCCGGAGTAGGTTACATTGATCATTTCAAAGCCATGCGATCCATATCTAATGGCGAGGAAGGTAATAAAGAAGAAAGATAGAGTTAGATTGCTCTGAGAGATGAAGATACCTAATGAAGTGCACATCTTGTGCACATAGTGAAAGATACTCACTTTCCAACCCACAGTCCTTCAAGATTGAATTGTGGCAACATCTTCCTTGCCCTTAATGATTCCTCCATGTATCTACGACTTTCATCAACCCTTCCCATCTTTCCGGCACTCCATGCTGCTCCCTGAGTCAACTTGTACACTGTCATATGAGTTTGGGGAGAGTACGATGAAGAGAGTTGTCAGAAGATGAATTGCAAAGAATGAACACATATATCTAGTACTAATTATATCTTAAGATACACAAAGATGCATCGAACTACACAAGATGCACATAAAGATACTCAATACAAACTTACCATGCTGTGGATCACGACTTTGTGCCTTCCTCAACATATCTCGAATTGCATTCACGGCATTTTCACTAACACCAACATTCAACGCTGTTGCCAAATCACTTTCTAATTGTGCAATTTCATCCCTCAATTCCCAATAGTGATCAGAACCCGATGTTGTATATATATTCATAGACTTGGCCTCCATTTCAAGACGTGACATACGTGTTGGTGATTGTGATAATGGTTCTAGGTTGTGAAATTCTGATGAGCGTGGTTCATTTGTTAGTTCGTTGGTGTTTAAGAAAGAGGAGGGGTCTGTTGATTCAGAAGAGTGAGAGGAGTATGATGGAAAGTCCATGTCACTTAATTGTTCTTCTTGTGATGAAGATTGTGGTGATGAAGAGAGTCCATCTCGTAGACGTTGTCGACGCCAGTCTCTCTCCTCCTCTGGTGACGGTGTTGCATACAGTGGTGATACTGATATCGTAGCATAACGATTATTAGTTGACGAGGTTGTAAATGCCAAGGATGTTGGTATTGCAATACATGCTGCCAGTGCAATGGATTTGATTATTGATATCTTTGTCATTTTGTTCTTTGTTAGGGGGGGAGTAGAGGGAGAATGAGAAACGTGAATTGCAATAGGCCGAAGGTTGTTAGTATCTTCTATCGTACAACTGTAAACAGGATATGATGATAATGATGTGGTTGGCAATTAAATCGTCGGCACTACTCGAATTATGAATATCATGCCAAGCTCATGCTTGATAAATAAAGAATTAAGTATCAACAAAAATTGACACCAAGATGCCACGTATGGCGATCTAAAAAACGAACGAGAAAATATTCCCACTCTACTTCAATACCCCAAGTAGTCACACCACTGAACGTCGTATCATAGCTGGTATCTTTCCTTCTTTATTCTGAATTGAAAAAGTACTGATCATCTAAGAAGAAGACGACTATACTATCCTATACTCTCATTCACTTATTGGTTAATCACTAACACATATCTTCATACTTTTATAGATACAGACACTACACAAACTAATTGTTACAACGGATACCAAGACATCAGCAAATTCTCTATCCCTCATTCTCCCCCCTCCTCCCCTTCGCCTTCTTCTTCCTCTTCACTCAGGCCAATTACAGCTCCGAAGCTATCAAACAAGGTACCAACAGGTATAGAATAGATCGCTATACCTGCAATACACAGCAACATACAGACAATCTTTCCTTGCCAAGTGAAATCCACTGCACCCCACTCGCCGCCCAAGAAAACAGCCACATAATACATTGTATTCGGCATATTAGTAAACATGACTTGAGTGCACATGTCAGGATAATAGTCATTACATTCTGCTGTAGACTTGAAATCAAAGCAACCCGGCTCTTTCTCATTACCAACAAGACGTACGAAGTCATCACATGACCGAAAGTTTGGGTTGTTTTCTTCGAATATAAAGAATAAAGCAGAGCTTCCTACCCATATGATAGTCGCCATTAATCCTGTAGCCTTTAATACATCCTTTGAGGCTCTAAAAACATTGTCAAGCTTACTAAAGGCAACCAAGAAGTCTTCCAATTGAAGCACACGGAAGATTCGGAATATTCTAAAGATCTTCGCCTCATCGCCATTGAGGTGGCCACTTCTAGCCAGTATAATTTGAACATACCACGGGAGTACAGATATAAGATCCACAAGTCCAAAGAATGTTGTGGCATATACCCAAGGTGAATACAGTGCCTCCCGGCTCTTTCTTGCAGAG